>ODAI012907910.1_pt1 | contig 44637 bp, 39 predicted proteins | sample 1539321 | NCBI WGS metagenome assembly ODAI01 (sample SAMN02144231, study PRJEB22623) | gut metagenome | biome: sheep rumen | host: Ovis aries | place: New Zealand
ATCAGATGATGGAATAACCAAACCTGTATCAGCAAAACTCATTGACCCTTATATGACCAATATCATATTGAAGAACAAATCAAACAAGGGTTTCAAGGACAATACAGATGTTCTGTTGTCTGATTTTGCTGTCTTTATGACTGGACAGGATTTGGATTCAATCTTACTTTATGGTGATGAAGAAAATCAGAGGTATCTTGAACTCTTCTATAGATTGTTCAACAGATACATCAAATATAAAAAATCACAGTTGGAAGACTTTGATGTTGATACCAATGATATTGTAAAGGAATCCATCAATGTTGATTTTGATGTTGACCTTAATGAGATTACCAATGAGACAACAAAGAAACTTCTTAAAGAAAACCCTGAATATAAATCTATCTTCAAGACACTTCTTGGTAGTTTCAAATCAAAGAAGCCTGAAGATTATAAGTCATTGGTTATGTCTCCTGGTGTTGTAAGGATTTTCAATGGTATTATTGATAAGATAAATGATAAGATTAAGACCAAAGACCAGAATGATGATCTCTCATTCACATCTTATTTGAATTCAATTCACCATAAGGTGACTAATGTTGATATTGATGATGTTCAGAAATCATTAGATTCATATCAAGTTGAAGAAGAACCTGTAAAGAAACCCAGTCAGGCACTTTCCTTTGCTGACTTCAAAAAGAAAGATGAAAAGGAAAAAGATGAAAAGAAAGAAAAGAAAGAACTCAAATCCATTGAAGATATGATAAAGGATCTTCAGAAGGATGTCAACAAAATCAAGGATGATATAAAGGACACCCAGGATAAGGTTGAGGATACAGAAGAAAAAGTTGATAAATCTGAAGAAAAAGAGGAAGAGAAGAAAGAGGATAAGAAGGAAGAGAAAGAACCTGAAAAGAAGGAAAAGGATACAAAGGAAGAAGAAAAATCCAAGGAAGAAGATACTGAATCAAATGATGAAGAATCAAATGAAGGGGATGATGAGAAGAAGGAAGAAAAAGAAAATGATGATAATCCTTTGTCCCAACTTTAATTTTGCATAAATACTAATATAAATAGATATCTAATTATGGATAACAATTTGAATACAAACTTAATCAACTTGATCGCTTCATTCAAGAAGACTGGTCAGTCTGATGAGGTTATCAAGCAGTCAATGTGGCAGTTGGGTATGATTCCAGAGGTTGTGGAAGCACATCTTGATTACTACAACAAGCATACTGCACAGATTAACAAGGACATAAACATAGTAAAAGAAACTAAAGATATGAAACTAACACTTGAAAAATTGCACACTCAGTCTAAAAAGACTATTGCAGCACTTGAAGAAATGAAGTCTGACAACAGTCTCGGTTTCTCTGCATCAAGTGCACAGCAGGTTATTGAGAATGCTTTGGCACAGCTCCAGATTACAAAGGATGATGAAACTGTAATGGAGGAGAAAATCAAGGCTGGTTACAAGATTGATGATACACTTGTAAATCCTGTTTTGAAATATACTGTTGCTGAAAATCTTTATAAATCTCTTGCACAGTATGATTGGATTATGCCTGTTTCTGATTTAAGAAATATGATTGCAGAATCATTTGTTGCAGATAAATGGAGTTATGTAGCAGCAAACTTTGCAAGTAGTCTTGCTGGACAGTCTTCACACCCTTCATATGCTAACCTCTATGAAGGTCTTGTAGATACTCTTATTGATGAGGATAATGTAAGACTTGCTCTTAAGAATGTTCTTCTTGAGAATTCTTGGAATGCAGATGCAAAATCACTTCTCTCTGCCATCGTTGCTGAAGAAAAGGCAGAACAGGGTGAAATCAACACAAGCATTTATGAGAACTCATCTTGTTCAGTTAGAAAAACTTTCTCACCTATCATACTTGATGAAGACAAGAAAGTATTCTTCCTTAATGGTAAGAACTACATCTTTGATGGTAAAACTCTTGAAGAAGCAACAGTTACTGACAGGAAGTACTTGAATGTACTTGAAGGTCTTTCATTGTTGAAATATGAAGCAGATAAGGACAGACTTGTTTATTATGGTAAGAACAATATGGTTCTTGAGTATGATTGCAAGACAGATAAGATTTCTCTTACTGGTGTAGATAACATCAATGAGATGTCTATCATTGACCTTAATGAGACTCTTAAGAGATGTGGTATCTTTGACAGAGAGAATATTGACAACTGTGAAAAACTTGTTAAGTTCTTTGAATCAAAGGATATGCTTTATGAACTTGATAATCCTGTAACCACTATCCAGAGTGATAAGTTTGCTGGTGTATTTGTAACAGTTATCAATGTACAGGAAGGTGTATATGTAAATAAGGTTAATGCTGCCCTTCACATCAATGAGATGGTTTATTACAAGACCGCAAAGGAAGCTTGTGAGGCAATCAAAGACTTTATGAAATATGATGCAACTGCAATCCTTTCAGAGAAACTCCAGGCAGAAGGTATCAAGAATGCTGTCATTGAGTCAAAGAGAAATGAAATCAGGGAAACCCTTTCATTCCTTTCAGAAAAGAGAGCAGAACTCATCAAGGCTCTCCAGGAAACAAATAACAATGAACAGTTAAAATCAGCACTTGAACTTGTTGAATCAGAAACCAGAAAGTTTGAGAAAGAACTTCAAGAAACATATGTAGAGTAATATTATGAAAAGGATTAAGAGTTTCAATGAATTTGTCAATGAAACCTTCCTTGAAAAACCTACAGATGCAGATCTTCTGGACCATAACAAGAAAAAGATGGAAAAGAATGGTTATGTTGAAGTAACAGTAATCAATCCTGTAGATAAACTGAAAAAGGGTGATAAGGTTTTAGTTTCTGCGACAGAATTTGGTCAACTTGATGATGAATCATTAGTCACCTGTTATAAAGATGATGAAGAAATCATCACTGCAAAAAAGAATCTACAGATTGATATGTAAAATGAGAAATGTGGAGATTATCAAAAAATCACCACATTTTTTCATTTTGTTATATTTATTATATACAATATTCTCATATTGAATAATGGCCAAGAAAAAAAATTATTTAAGTAATGCAGAATTAAGAGAAGAAATTCTTAAGTGTATAACAGATGGATATGAGAAAGCAGTATCTAATGGGTTTGATACAACTCTCCCTCCATATTATGATGGATCTGAATCTGAACCTGAAGAAACAGATGACAAGACAATAAAAATTGGTTATCTGTTTGACAGTAATGATGAAGAGGTAAAAGAAAAATATGACCTTGCATTGAAGAATGGTTATATGCCTGAAAGGTCATATTGGATTAGAATGACCAGGGAGTATGACAAGGATGTAGTTGATGAACTTGTAAGATCTGGTCATATGTCTCCAGAAGAAGCAAGGATGCTTGACAAGCAGATGCAAAAACCTGTAGTGAGTGACAAACTTGCAAAGATGTTTCAACTCATAGTAGATAATATTGCAAGAAGTTTCTACTGGTCAAATCCTGATGATGGTGAAGATTGCAAGGCCAATGCAATTCTTGATTTGTGTTCCTGCTTCTGGAAGTATGAACCTGTTGATGTCAATGGAAGACCTTACAGTGCTTTTGCGTTCTGTTCGCAAATCGCATACTTTGGTATTGCTGGAGCACACAGAATTCTCCATCCAAAGAAGTATAATGGTACAATATCATTATCTTGTTTGGATGAAAATGGAAAACCATTTGAGTTATACAACATTTAATTCTCAAGGAGTGATTGATATCACTCCTTTTTCATAAATACCTTATATATGTAAATATTATACTATTATGGGAATTATAAAAACTTTTAGTGAATGGCTTAATGAGTCAGTCTCTTCTGTAAGAACTTTAACTAATAATGTATACCAGGCAATTGTTGATGCAGGTCTTGGTGATAATTTTAATGAACCAGAATATAATGATGAATCACCTTGGTTAACAGCACAGGCAGATGCTTGTGGTTTTGAAATCACTGATGAAGTAGATTGCATTCCTTTTGGTGAAGGTTCAACATTTGATTATGACAAGTACATTTTCTATGGTATCTATGTCACTGATGAAGCTCCTATCAATGATAATGGTGGTACTGCTTCTATAATCATTGAATATGGTGAAGATGATTATACAGATGGTCCAGAACCTTGGGTATTCTATTATTCAGCAAAAGAAGACCATTGGGATGGAAGTGAAAATGGTCCAATTGATGGAAATGCTGATAATATTAGTCCTGATTTATTGAAACTTATCGCTACCATTACACCTATTGTTAATCCAAGAACAAAATTCACAGCAGAATATTTTAGTTTTGATAATAAAGGACATGATGATTCATATGCTTCACTTGATGATGAGAATTGTTCAATATTGGATTTGTACAACTATCTCATTGATCATTATGAATTACTTGGTGATAAAGAGATTACACTAAATAATGGTAAAACTGATGATGGTGAAGAATGGAATTCAATACAAATTCCAATTACATTAAGTGGTGAACATATTATAACTGAAGTTGATGCACAGGATGCATCTAAAATCTTTGCTGTTGACTTCACCAAGGGTTTAAAAGATGATGTGTTAGAAACAGATTATTATGAAATTGATGATGAAAACATCAATGATGATGAATATGAAAGAGTCTTCTTCAGTAATTCAAATGTAAAATGTAATGAAGTTGTTGATTTCTTGGATGAACTTCTTGAATTAGTTTCAGATCCAGCATTGAGAAAGAAATAATAATTGACATGATTTACACTAAAGACCAAGGACTTCCTTGGTCTTTTTTTTTCATAAATACCTTATAATAGTATCAATACTTTATGGATAAGAATTTATTTCAGAATGACCATATAACAGGAAACTCAAAGATTGGTTTTGAGTTCAAGGGTCAATTCAAAGATGATGAGAATGTATTACTCAATAAACTGAAAGATATTCTCAACAGAGATATTTCATTTTCAAACATAAAATACAAACTCCTGGAACCAACAGACACCCAGGCAGTAATGAGTATAGATGGAAAATACTGTGAGGTTAAGACTCCACAGTACAGTTACTTTGAAGCACTCTTCATCCTTCCTAAAATCCTTGAACTTCTAAAGGGATTGAAAGATGAAAAGAACTCATATCTTTACTTCAGGATTGGATTCAATAAGGATTTCTGTGATTTGAATCAACTCAATATAATGAAATTCTGTTTGGAGTTCAATGAGGATTATATTTTGAAGAACATTACTGATTTAACTCTTGATGGTAGTTTTGAAAAACTCACAGACATCAAACCATTTGACCTGGAATCTTGTACAGACACTATTAAGAAAAGAATGGATAGTTTGAAGTACACAGATTATGAAGACCTATATGGTATTGATTTCAGTACCATCAAACTTGGGTATATCACATTCACATATGCAAGGGAAATTAACTACAGGAATAAATGGGAAGAACTTCTCAAATGTCTGAATCATACTATCATCACTCTTTATAATGCAAGTTCTGCTTATGATCTCACAGAGGATGAAGTAGAAAAGATGGAAGAATTTGATGACAATTACAAAAAGATATCTGATGCTTTCAGATGTTATGAAACATTCAAGGAAAGATACAAGAGTATCAAACTCACAAAAGACCTCAACAATGATGGTATGGAGATGGATGTCATCTTCCCTGCAATAAAGGATAAACTCTTTGACATTGTGGTAAGATGTGGTATCAAGGAAGCTGAGATCAATTATGATTCAGACATTTCCAAGTTACAATTGAAGAACATTGAAACAAAGAAGTGTTATCATCTTAATGGTGTTGATATTGTTGACAGTGAACTCACCAACTGTACAATAAGGGATTGTGACCTTTATGATACAAAGGTAGAAAAATCATCTATCATAAAGAGTAATCTTTTTGGATATGCTGATTGTAAGGATTGTAAAATAAAAGATTCATATGTCAGTAGAAATATCAAACTGAAAGATTGTTCTGTATCCGGACCACTTGGTAAGATGGGTGGAATAATGAAAGGTGGTTCATTGAAAGACACAACCATTATATCATCAATGGCTGACATTGCAGATGATGTTGACAAGATAAATGTAAATGAAATTCAGTAATGTTAAGAGATATATATACCATTCCTGAAGAGGAACCAAGATATAAAAATAATGTACTTGAGGTAACTGGTGAATTGGATGAAATCATACAACAGGTTGATATGATTCTTTTCACTAATAAAGGTGATGTCCTTTGTATGCCTGAATTTGGATGTAATCTTGGTAAATACCTCTTTGACACAACATTCAATGAACAGCAGATTAAAAATATTGTTATGAACCAAATAAGAAGTTTCATTTATCTTGATGGTTCTTATAATGTTGATGTTGATGTGAATTTTGTCAAATGGGATTACAATGTAGCAATGATTGTTGATTTGAATATAAACAATAAAAAAGTTGCTTCTTATTTAGTATAAGAGATGAGTAATCATCTCTTTTTTCATCTATAATACTATTTCTTTCATAAATACTTATATAATATATAGACATCAGGAATGGGATTTCTATCTAAAAGTAAACTCAAGGCCGGTGAATTGATGGAACAGGCTGTAGTGTTCTTACACAATAAGTACAATCAGGCAGCCCATGTGTTCACAGCAGCATCTCCATTTGGACAACTATTGACAGTCATAGCAAATATGGCTGAACTCATCTTTACATATATTTCTCATACAGCAGAAGAACTCAATATCAAAACTGCACAAAACATTGAAACCATATATGGTCTTGCACAGATGACAGGACACAATGCATATAGGGGTGGAAGTTCCTATGGTATGATTGCATTGAAATTAAATACATCTTCTGATCTCATTGAAGGGAACTATATCACAATTAATAATTTCACCAAGTTTACAATTGCTGAAACTGGATGTACATACTTCTTAAATCTCCCAAGTGATTTTATAAAACTCAATGTTGGTGCAAATGATTTTGTAAATGTGAATTTCATCCAAGGTATTCCGGAAAGTCAAACATTCACTTCTGATGGTACACCTCTTCAGTCATTTAATCCTATTGTAAAGTCTATGACAGACAATGATAATGTTGCTGTAACTGTAAATGGTAAAGACTGGAAAAGAGTAGAGAGTCTTTATGATATGCCTTCTGATGATGAAGAATCTGAAAATTCTGAATGTTTTATGGTAAAATCATCTGTAAATGTGGGTCTTTCAATTTTCTTTGGTAATGGTGAATTTGGTAAGATACCTCCAGCAGGTTCTACTATAGAAATCACATATATTAAAACTGATGGTGCTAATGGTAATTCCAATTCAACACACCTTACATATATGTTCAATGATTCAGGTATTGATGAATATGGTAATGAAGTAAACCTCAATGATGTACTCACAGTGGAGACTGTTGTACCTCCAATGCTTGGTAGTAATTTTGAAGACCCAGAATTTACTAAATTGATTGCCCCTAAAGCAAGTAAATCCTTTGTATTGGCAACTCCAGAAAACTATGTGAGTTATCTGTCAAAATACAATCAGTATTCATTCATCTATGCATATAATACAAAGGATGATGCAAATGTATATGATGACAATATAATTTATCTTAAGATTATACCTAATATTAAAAAGAAACTCACAAGTGAACAGGACATATTTGAATTACCAACAAGTGAATTTATTTTAAGTGATTTTGAAAAACAGTCTATTATCAATGCTCTTGATAATTCTGGAAGGATGTTGGTGAATTCTGAAGTAGAAATAATTGACCCTGTGATTAAAAAGTATGTCATCAATATCATAGTAAGATATTTTGAAGACATCGATAAAGCACAGATAAGGTCAAGTATCAGGTCTCTTCTTGATAAGTATTATCTCAACATCAACAGAAATGACATTGTTCCTCTTTCTGACATCATATCTCTTGTTGAGAGTGTTGATGGTGTTGATACCTGTGATGTGTTCTTTATTAGTGAAGAAAATGAAAAAGCAATTTATAATGGTTATTATTATACCAATGAAATGACCTGGGATGGATTGGAATACATAGAAAACCAAAAGAAGGTCTATGTAAGTTATGATGAGGATCCAAGACTGGGTTTTGATGATTTTGGTAACCTGAAGATTAATGAATATGAAATATTCATACCAAAGGGTGGATGGAAAGACAGGGATGGTAATTATTATACTGAAACTCCTGAAGATGGTAAACTTGGTCCACTCAACATATTCTTTGTGGATAAGGTGGATAATTCTTCTTACAATCTTACAATGCAAAAGAAATTGAATACACTCTTAAAAAATAACTATTAATAGATGGATACTTCTAAAAACAATGACATAGAAATCCTCAAATATAAAGGATATGATTCCATCTATGACAGGATAAATGAGAGTAGATGGAAAACAAAGAATGAGGGATATAAGTATGAAGATAAGCTTATGGAAAACAATACCAGTAAGTATCTTCAGAAAAACCCTAATATGAGAGAGTTCTTTCCATATTTAAATAAGATTATGTCTCATTTGATTAACAGTGTAAAGTATTTAAGAAATTTTAATAATTATGCTGTTAGAAAAGACTATAAACGTATAGACTAATGGATATAAGGAATTTACAATTTTTTGATAATAATGGATACAACCTCAACTTCAATTGGGTTGTAGACAGAACATACAGAGGAGAAGAATTAGGACATTGGGAAGGGGCGATATATCTTCCCAAGGTCAGTGTTGGTCTTTATGCAAATACTTCAATATATGTACTTGAAAAGATAAATGATTCATTCTATTTTCCTCAAGGAGATGGAAAAATCACATTTTACTGGGACAGACTCAACAAGTTTGTTGATGAGTTCTTTATGTTTGATTTTGATGAAACTTATAAACTAACAGAAACATCTTCACTTGTTTATACTCCTAATGATGGTCCTGATTGTGAAACCCTTATAATCAATAGATTTGATACATATGACATTCCTCTCAATAATAAAAATGTATCAAAAGCATTACCTATTCATATTGCCTTTAGAGCGGATGAAAAATATGATGCAACAACTTATAATAGGACACTCATAATGTCTTATAACAATTCAGTCATTGCCAGGATTAAATTCTATGCAGAAACTGTAGAGGAAGATGAAAGACTAAAAATTTGGAATGCCAACCTTGGTTATAATATCACTCCTGAAGATGAGATGATATTTTACAAGAGTGATATAAAAGAGTATATGCCTGATTTCAAACTCCTCAATGAGAAGAGAAAAGAATTGATGTTAGAAGGAAGTAATATCTATCCATATATAGGTTCTTATAAGGCAATCATCAATGCAATTAAATTCTTTGGTTATGATAATTTGAATATCATTGAATACTGGAGAAATGTAAACCCAGATGATGAGAACTTTGGTAAAATCTATCACAGTTCAAAATACAGTCTCACAAAACAAGAAACATTGACCATAGGTTCAAGGAATATTGTTCTTCCAAATAAAGATTATAAGAAGATCAATTCTCTTGCCCTTGTATACTCAATCAATAAACCAACAGGTGAAACAGATGCTTGGGAACTTCCAATAGTAGAAGAACAGTTTGCATATACTATTGAAGAGGCAATTATTAAACTATTTGCTTTGAGAAAGAAACTCAACAAGGAGTTTATGCCTGGTACAAGTAGAATTATTGATATCATTGGTGAAGCAAACTATTTTGGTATTCATGGAATAACTAAAATCAATGACACATCTGATATTAAGATATATGAAACACCTTTAAATCTTAACTTTGATATATATCCAAAGAAATATGTCCATATAACAGATAATGAATATTTCAACAGATATATAACCAGGACACTTGATAATGTTGATCTCAGGGATAGTATCTTGTATGATATAATGAATATGAACATTGTAGATATGGAAGGGGATAAACCATATTATGATGGGGATTCTGAAATTCCAGAAACCTTGGAATTATTAAATAATTATCTAAAATGTGAATGGTTCAAGAAATATTACAATGATGTCTTTGTAGAACACACTGTACATAATGATATAGATGGATATGATGATTATCCATATGATAATCCTGAATACAACTACACTGGAGATCCTACAACCAGATTTACAGCAAAGGTTGTATTGAGTAATTCTACCTTTAAAGATTTAACATTTGATGAATGTGATTTAAAATTTGATTGTAAAGAACATACATATAGTGGTAATCCAGATAATAATTATTTATCTGAGCATCCATTAAGTGGAGAACCAGAAGAGTACAATGTGAATTTTAATGATATTAGTAATCTCAATCAACCTGATACAATATCCTGGGAAATAAGAATGTCAAAAGACCAGGTAGATGAAGACTTGAAAAATATTGGTGTTGTTAAAGAATACAAATATAATAATGAATTTATCATACAAGAAAGTGGTGTAATTAGTGGAGATAATAATTACAATGAATTCTTTGTAGAACTTCCTTATATAGGATATTATGATGTAACTATGACACTTGGTTATTCAGATAATCCTCAAAAGATATTAAAGAAGACTAAAACTAAATGTATTAAAGTAGAACCCTATCAGATTGAACTCATTGGTTTCTATTATGATGCAAGAGAACTTCCAGATAAGCTCAAATATGATTTTGAAGAAGACAGTGAGATATACAGATTTGTCCAAGAAAAAATAAGTAATATGTCTGCCTGGGCAACTGCTGAAAGAAAATCAATAGAGTTATTACCTGATTTTTCAATGCCTATATATTCTGCAACTGGAGAGGTTATTAATCCTGGACCATATTTCAATAACAATATTGAAGATGAATGGTATCTTGCAGACAATATCACATTTGATATAGCAGAATTGAAACCTGTTGCAAAATATGCAAGATACATAAGGAATGGTGTAGATGTCAAACCATATACCTGGTTCTTACTTGGATTTGAATATAGTAAGATTTCTGGTAAAACAAATCCAAGATGGAGTATAAAAAATAATGATACTGGTATTGAACATTATTTTCCTGAATCAGAAGATGACACAGATGGAAAACACTACCTTACATTTTTATTAAAGAAAGAAGGAAACTATACAGTAACCCTTACTCTCAAAGACAAGAATGGTAATGAATATGAAACATCTAGAAATATCATCGTAGTAGATAAATCTGCAAATTACAATATATATCAAACCTTCAAGAAAGAGTATGATTATATTACAGAACAAGAAATTTTGAAAGAATTAAATGAATATTATACTGATGATAAAGAAGATATAGAAGAAAATTCATAAATATATTAACATTATTAAATAATTAGTTATGGAAAAAGAAGAAAATAAAGTAATCGAAGATGTACAGATTCCTGTACAAGATGATAACATTACAGTAGATAACAATACAGAATTGGATGCATCAGATTATAATCCAGATGAAACTGGAAATCCTGTTGTAGATGCACCCGTTGAAGACCCAACACTTGCAACAACAGATGAGATTATTCCTGCACCTGTTGATGTTGCTGGTGAAGAACCAATTGCAGATCCTGTGGTTGATCCAATCATTCCTGAAGAACCTGCTACACTCACACCAGAAGAACCTGTATTGGATGCACCATTGGCAGACATTGCTCCACCAATGCAAGATATACCTGTTGAAGAACCTGTTGAAAATCCTGAAGGTGCTGTTCCTGGAAGTGATGTTGTTCCTGGAGCAGGTGATGAAACTCCTGCTGATGGTTGTTGTGCATCTTGTGATAATAGTGGTATGAATTATAGTATTGTTACTGTTGCTAATTTCTTTGGTACAATCCAGGAGTGTGTCACTATTGTTTGGAGATTCCACCTAAAGACAAGAAAACACCACATCCATGTTGCTCTTAATGAATTCTATGAAAAGGCTCTTGATATTGTAGATGACATTATTGAACAGTACCAGGGTATCTGTGGTGTAGTTGAAGACTCATTTATAAACTGCATTGTAGGTGATGGTAAGACTGAAGGTGAATACCTTACTGAACTCAAAGCATTTGTAGAGAATAACAAATGTGTCCTTGGTGACCACTCTGAAATTAATTCAACCATTGATGAATTCCTTGGTCTCATTGATTCAACACTTTACAAACTCACATCTTTCACAGAAAGTGCAGTCAAGTCATTTGATGAGTTTGTTTATGAGGATTATCCTTCCATCAAAGAAGCATGTAAATATGACAGATTTGGTGAAAGGTCTTGTGATGATCCAGATGATTCAGACTATGATCCAGACTTTGATGGTGAATGTAGTGCTGAAGAAGAATAAAAACAAAAAGAGAGAACATCAAGTTCTCTCTTTTTTATACTCTTGCTGGATCTAAAACCACATTTACTTTGTTTGCTCTCCAATTTGTTGTCACTATCTTCTGGTCAACCTCATTTGAACTGAAATCAAACTCAAGACCACTTACACCTGTGAAGAGTAAATCATCAAATGTAATCCTATATAATGAACGGTTATAACAATCCAGAATTTCCATACCTGGACAGGCAGGAATATACTTTGGATTTGGTTCTGCCATATAATAATACATAAAAATTTCTGTGAGCATTGCCCAGATAATATATGCAGAATCCAATTGGAAGGTAATGGTCATACTTTTCTTCCATAAGAAATCTGGGAAGAAATCAGACCTGTGTAATCTTCCATAAGGTGTTCCTCTATCTGTCTGTTCAATTGGTTCATATTCTGCCGGGTTCACTTCAAGTTCAACAGACTTTATACTGTAATTCAAAAAATCAACAACTGTAGTACACATATTTCCAGGTATCCTGTTCAAAATTGGAGAATACTTATCTTCAATCTCTTTGGGAACAAAGACCTTTGGAAATTCAAACTTGAAGTTATTATTTTTTCCACTTAAAAAAGCCATACAATAACTTATTTGTATATATGTATTTATGAAAAAAGTGGTCATTCCATAGGAACAACCACTTCATAATTATTGAATCAGATTATTGTTCAATCTTCAATCTGACTGTTTTCTTCACCACATCAACATTTTCAACAGGGAGTTCAACAACCTGACCAACTGTAAGTTTATCAAGTTCAACAACCTTTGATGAAAGGAAGAATGTAATACCATTAAACTCTTCTGAAAGGATTACAACACCATTGTCAAACAGATTCTTTACAGTACCCTTCAACTTATAATCAGGTGTCTTCTCAATTGTCTCCTTCAGTTTATCCCAACCTTCTGTCTTACTTACAGTCTGGGTGATGATAACCTTTTCATCATTGATACTGTCAATGTAGAAATCAATAGGATCTCCAACCTTCAACTGACCAGCCTTGAATTTAGCTTCTGTTACTTCATTCATTTCAGATACAGAAAGGAGTGTAGCAACACAATCATCAATAAGGATGAATGCACCAAAGTGCTTGATGGAAGAAACAACACCTGTAACAACTGCACCTTTTTCAAGGTTTTCAAGTTTGTCAAGAACACTTGGTTTAAGGGTATTAAGATATTCCTTATGGGAAACAATAATACTGTCCTTAATCTGGTTCACAGGCATTACATAAAGATCCTTACCAAGGAGTTCCTTGAAGTCATTAAGAGGAACAACATCAGATTCTGTACCAGGCATAAAGCACCTGACACCCTTAATGTCAACAATGAATCCATTGAATACATTTGCACCATTGTATACAATCTCTTTGACTGTACCACTGTATGCAGAAGTAGGTGTCTGGATTTCCTTGACAAGTTCCTGCTTAAGTCTCTCAATCTGTGCAGTCTTTGAAGATGCATCAGCTGAAAGATGACCTCTGGCCTTTGTAACAACAACATCAATCTTATCTCCAACATTTACCTTTTCATTGGAGTTGATATCCACTGATACTGAATGTTTCTGGGAAAGAGCAATATCGGCAGTGGCCTTCTTCTCATTATACCTGGTAATATTTCCAGATCTTACATCCCTATACTTACCCATCCTCTCATATTCAACAATTGCATCAAGTACTTCATCTGTACAAGATTGAGCATACATCTTCAATGCCTCAACCACATAAGGTTCATGACACATAATCTTCTCACCTTTATGTACAGGTACTTCAATGATTTGTGAATTCAGTGGATCTGATTCAGAAAAAATTTCAACTTTTTGAGTTAAAATACTCATTATTATTTTTATTAGAGTTCCAGAATGGAACGGTTAAACATACAAAGTATTTATGAAAATCTGAAAATAGTTTCCAGGACATTGAGTAACACCCTGGAAACCATTAACTTATTTTACTCTGAAACCTCTGGTGCTACTTCTTCCTGGGTTGTTAAGACCTGTTCATCTTTTGGAAGATCATCAACACTGCGGTTGAACTCTTCCTCAATATTGTTAAGGTCTGTACCAAGCTGACGAGTAACAGCATTGTCCTTCTGAATCTGACGGACTGCATCAGAAACAGACTGACCGCAGTTTGCCCAGCACTCAAGGAAGGTACGGGCTTCAAAAAATCCCTTACCTGTAAAGTCTTCCATAATACATCTCCAGAGACTTAAGACACTTGCAGAACGAAGGATGATGACATTATCAAAATCCTTTGAGTTGACCCAAGCCTTATTCTCTTCCATATTACGGACAAGAACCAGGAGATTGACTGCACTTTTTGCAGTGAAATTAACATTATGGTTGAGATATTCAAGAAGCTGCTTGAAGACCTTCTTACCCTTTGAACCATCAATAGGTTCATCTTTCTTCTCTGGTTTTGGCGCCATTTCAATATGATACTCCTTAACAGTATCATTCCTATAAGCCTCTTCAAACCTCTTTGCCAGTTCATCAAGAATTGGTTTGAGTTCAGACTTCTTATATGAAAGTTCAGTAACCTTCTTTTCTGCCTCTTCAATGTGGGAGAGTGTATTATCTACATGTCCCTTCTGAAGTTCATACTCATTTGACCCAACACCAAAAACTGTTTCAGCATTTGCCAAATCCTTCTGATGTGCAACAAGTTCTTCCTTTAGAGATACAACCTCTGCACGAACCTTCTGAAGTTCTTCAACTCTCTTGATTGCTTCAGAAACCTGTTCATCAGTAATAACAACTTTTACTTCTTCTGCCATTTTTTCTTTTGATTAATATGTTAAACTATAATAAAAATAACAAATTATAATGATTTCTTTAAATCTTCTTTTGAAAGAAACAAATTTGATATTCTAAATGATTGTAAATCATCTTCAGTTCCTTCAACATCAACATAATACCACACAGAATCCTTAACTGTTTCACAGTCAAGAGGACTAATAAATGTGTTACTCCATATTCTTTTAACTACACCTTTTGATGGTTTATTTTTATACATAAACCAAACAGTAGTATCCAAATCTATATCATATACTTTAGTCATAATGCATCTATCAATTCTTCTTTTGTCTTATATAATTCTGTTTCAGTATATTTACTGTCATCCAATAAAGAATATGTTATTGTGATAACTTTTTTTTCAACAGAAATTTCAATACCTCTTACCTTCTGCTGAATTACTTTATTATCACTAACAACCCAGACAGTCTCATTAATATTAAATTTAGTATTTACTTTCATAATTAAAACAATGATTTTTCTTTTTCTTCTTCCTTATCTGTATTCTTATTAACTATAACCTTTTCCTTGTTGTTAAAGAAATTGGATTTAATCAATTTAAGAGCATTATCAAGTTCTGTCTTATTGACAGCATATGCTTCCTCAACTTCCCTGATTCCACACTCATTAATCTCCATATACTTATTCAGGACTTCATCTTCATAATATGTCCTGATAGTTTCCTTTTTCTTTTTCTGGTCAATCCTGGTCTTAAGAAAAGAAGGAAGTCCATTGAATCTCATAGCAAGCATTGCAATCAGTTCGGCATCTATAAGTGGATCACTGTCAAGTCTATTGACTAATTCACACTGTATAGGAAACTGTGCTGAGAAAAGTCTTCTCAACATATATGAATACTTTCTCTTGTCTTCCTTTGATACCGCCCCTGAATTTCTGTTACAGTAGCAGTTAAGTACTTCATAAAGTTCCATGTCTTAACCTTTAATAAAACTCATATCTCCATCATCCTTGATACCTTTCAAAGTATTACTTCTCATCTGGATACTGGATTTGTAATCCTTGAACCTGGATTTAGAAAAGATAAGTTCTTTGGTAATCTTTGATGATATAGCTGGATTCTTTGCATTCTCAATTTCAATATCAGTTTCCATATTATCAATCACATCTTCCGGGATACTTTCAATAGTCAATGACACCAAAGAAGTATTGGTCTTGATATTTTCAAACAACATTCTCCTGGTGAAGTTTTCATCATTAATCTTTGCAACATCATAAATGACATTACATAACATCTTGATTGTATCTTCCTGGTTGTAGATGTGATAATCAAACTCACATCCAAGTTTTTCCTTGAACTGATTATAAATCTTTTCAACTGTCTTTTCACCAAGTCCCTTTGCCCTGGATGTTTCAGTAGCAGGTTTATAATATACAGGATAGATATTATCTGATGTATCGCCACCGACAATCTTCATAAACCTCACCTTTTCAGGATCCACCACTTCAACATTCACACCTTCAACAAACCTTTCAAATGGATCATTCTCAATAGAGATGGTGAAATACTCATTGAACAGATTCTCCTGGGTGACTTGTCTGTTACTTAACCTTTTCATCTCCCTGTCTGATGCTTCTGACACCCACAGTTTATTATTAACTGGTCCATACTGTATGATATGAACATCATTAACACATTTTACAAGTTGATTAAGGTCTCTATCAGTTGACAGAATAAGACTGGATTTACCTTCATTAAAAAGATATTCACTCCAGGCATATATCAGATCATCACCTTCACTCCTTTCAGCCTGACTTACTTTTATACCCAATGAGTTCAATGTATCAGAGAAGTTATTGATGACAGTATTAAAACCATTCTTATCAATATCTTCCTGAACTTTTTTCCTGTTTCCCTTATATTCCTGCTGAAGAAGTAAATCCTTCCTCCAAGAATGACTGTCTTTTATGAATACAACATCATTGATGATTGGATTGAGTTGTTTAATCACAGAACAAAAATCAACCATCAACTTCTTTTCATATGTATCCATATCCTTCTGATTAGAAAGAAGTTTAGTCTTACTTCCCTGTCTGAAAGTAGACCAAAGACTCCTAAAGAAGAAATTATGTCCATCTATAATAAGTGTAAACCTTTTCATATACTAAATATAACAAAATTACTTAATCCCTATAATTTGTCAACAACCTGATCTTTGGTTTCTGTTCATCCAGCAATTTAGGGAATTTTCCAAGATACTCGGCAATATTGGTATCAAGAGTATCCAGATCTTCCTTATTGTTATTCAGAAACATCTCCATAAAACTCATATAATCATTATATGAAAAATTGATTTTGAACTTTCTTTCAAGATATGAATTGGGAATGAGTTCATTATGTATAAAAAGTTTGTTCAGCATATCTATCACTCTCTGTGAAAACATATCTGATAGATTAAGTTCAAGTAATTCAACTTTATAGATATACTTCTTTATTCCTGTTGTCGTCTTTTTCAATAATATATTATAGGTGTTCATTATCTCCTCATCATCTGTAAATTGAAAATTTATAAGTTTAAGTCTTTTGAACATCTTCAATGAACTGAGGATAATTCCAATGATATCCTTATCCACATCCAAACCAAACTTATCCTGGAATGTATTTGCAAAAATAAATGCATTGAGAGCATCTATCGCCGGGACACCTTTCCATAGATTATCATTTACCTTATAACCTGACAACATTATTTCAAAAGTATCTCTCAATGATCTCACACAAAAATCTCCCAGAGGACAGAACAGTGTAATAGTGTGTACCTGTCCTATCCTCGAAACCATTTCTTCCTTATCTCCTTTTGTGAAAAAACTATTTTCTGCCATAAATATATAAAATTATCTTCTGTAAAAATAACAAATTATGGCAGGAATTAAAGACCTGAAACCTAAAATAGGTGGACAGTTCAAACAAGGATATTATAAACCATCTTATCCAGATAAATATAAAACCAACACAAAACAGATTATATACAGATCATCTTGGGAATTTAAATTGTGTAAATGGTTTGATCTGACACCTGAAGTTATTGAATGGGCATCAGAACCAGTTTCCATCAAATATTTCTACACTGTAGATAACAGGATGCATACATATTATCCTGATTTCTATTTTGCTTATCAGAAACCTGATGGTACAATCCTGAAGTATATTGTTGAAGTAAAACCAACATCACAGTTACAGAAACCAGAAGAACCAAAAAGAAAGACACCCAATACAGTAAAGAATTATAATTACTTGATGGAAGCATTCATAAAGAACTCTTGTAAGAGACAGTATGCTAAAAAATGGTGTTCTGATAATGGTTATATTTTTGTTTATGTAACAGAAAAATCTAACTTAAATTTTTTATGATTTTATTTTTATAATATACAAATGGGCCATTCATTCATAAATATAATACATAAGATAATTATCTAAATGGCGGATACTAGTTTAAAGGCCTTGACTTCTGTTGTCTATCAGATGGCAGAAGATACACGAAAAGATATTAAACCAGATGTAAAGGATATCAAAAATGCCCTGGTGGGTACTGAAGGTATCCTTAATACACTGTATACTATCAGTGATTCCATTACTAATCTAAATAAAAAAAATGATATAACAAGACTTTCTGAAAACAAAAACAAAAATCAAAATAGACTTTTAAAGAATACAAATTCAATAACATCCTTACTTGGTAAAATTTTAAATTCAGTTAATAACATATCCAAAGGTAAGGGTGGTGGAAGATTATCAGGTAATAGAATTGAAAGAGCAGAAAGATCTGAAAGGAGTAGTAAAGAAAGACTTAAAGGACTTGAATCTGTATCCAAATCTATAGAAGTTGTAGAGAGACTTAAGAATATCAAGTTGAAGGATTTTATCTTCACCAAGAGAAAGTTAAAGAATCTTGGCAAGATAATGTCAAAATCATTATCAATATTCAGGAGTTTCAAAAATCAGAAAGAGGTTGATGGTACAATTGGATTGATTAATTCATCAATAGAGATTTTAAAGAAACTCTCAAAAATAAATGCAATATCAATACCTGCCAAACTTGGAGCAAAGACAATAGAAAAAATACTTATTGGTAATAAAAAGAAACCAGGTGGTGGTCTTTTGGGATTGTTCAGAACAATAAGTAAGCATGGTGTACAAATTAAAAGGGCACAAATAGGTGCAAAGCAGATGCTTGCCACTTGTGGTTCATTCCTTTTGATGTCAATAATTCTTGTTGGTATTGCTGCTTTAAGTGTTCCAGCAATGTTGGGAGCTCTTCTTATGAAGGGTGTGGTATGGTTACTTGTAGGTACATTCAAGTTCTTGAGTAAATCTGCAGTACATATAGTCAAGGGTTCTGTAGCATTTTTGATAATGAGTAGTAGTATTATTGCTTTTGGTCTTGGACTTGCAATTACAGCAAAGGCTGTTAAGGATATGAAACTCAAGGATGTAGGTATATTACTTGCAAGTATTGTTGGTATTGGTCTTGCTGTTGCTGGTATTGGTCTTCTTGCAGTTCCTATTGCAATAGGTAGTGCAACATTACTTCTAATGGGTGCATCTCTCAGTCTGTTTGGATTGTCTTTATTGGGTTGGAGAAATTTTGATGCAACAAAATCAATGGAAAATATTGATATTGCAGTCAGTGGTTTAAGAAAAACCTTTGGTCTTGAATTAGGTAAAAGTGATGAGAAGAAGTCATTTAAAGAAAGACTGACAGGAGGTCTTGGGGCAATAGCAATGGGTATATTGAACTTTGGATCCTCATTCTTTGTTATGGGTTCATTGTTACTTACTGGGTTTGCACTTGGTCTACTTTATGGAGGTTTAAAACCTTGGGTTAATTTTACAGGTGCACAAAAGGCTGCTAACAATATTGAAATAGCAGTGGGTGCATTGAAAAGTGCTTTTGGTATTGGTGAAGTTAAAGGAGATAATGAAGTAAAATTAAGTGGTCTTGGTGGTAATCTTCTTGATTTAGCATCATCATTATTACAAGGTGGAAAGGCACTCATACAAATAGGTGTACTCACATTGGCAACAGCAATGATGGATGCAATAAGAATTGGATTAATACCATGGCAAAACTATAATGCCACTGATGCAGCCAAAAATATTGAGATTGCTGTAAAAGGATTGAAAAGTGCTTTTGGTCTTGATGACAGAGAGTTTGAAGTACCAAAAGGTAAATTAACTGGACTTGGAACAGATTTAATTACACTTGGTTCATCATTATTACAAATGGGTTCAACTGTTGCAAAAATTGGTACTCTGATTTTGGCAACTGGATTGATGGGTGCAGTAAGACTTGCATTATTACCTTGGAATGATTATAACAGTAAACCTGCTATAGATAATATCAGAAATACAGTAGATGGTCTTCTTGATGTATTTGGATTAAGTGCAATTAAAAGAGAAAAAAAGGAAATAGAAGAAGTTTCACAAAGTAAGAGTATTTGGGAAAGAATTGGTAATGGTGCAAAGAAATTGTTAGAAGCACCTAAAGCAATTGCATCATCATTGGTAGATATGGCAACAAGTGCTGTTGAAGGTGGTGCTGCTATGGCAAAAATATCCAACATACTTCAGACAACGTCTATAATGGATGTTGTAAAAACTGCTATGAAACCTTGGGATACATTTGATCCATCAAAGGCAATTACCAATATGTCAAGAGCTATGTCCAGTATTGATATATTATTCTTGAAAGCTAAATATATAAGGAGTTATGAGTCTTCTGATTCAAAGACAACAAATTCAAAATATTTCAAGATATCTGCTGAAAATATCAAGAAGGGTCTCATATCTCTTTCTGAAGGTTGGAGTAAATCAGCAATATTGAAATCAGTATATATCCCATTCGAAAAAACTGTTAAAACTGTTAATTCATTGGATATAGAAAAGGCATCCATATTGATAGATTTGTTTAAGTCATTTAATAAGATAAATGACAAACCATTTGATAAGTTCACAAAATCAGTTAATGAATTCTCTAAATCTTGTGCAGATTTAATAACAGCATTAGATAATTTTAATAAGAATTATTCTGTTGAAGATAATGGTGAAGGTGAAGGAAGTACAATAAGTAAGAATGAAAATGTTAATATCAATAACACTGAAGCATTGGCAAGGGCTATTGCAGATGCAATTGGTTCACTTCCTATCAATGTGGAAACTAATCTTTCAGATATTAGATTGGTAGTCAATAATGAAGTTGGAAGACGTGTGGTTCTCACACTCGATAATTAATTTCATTTTTGTTATATTTAGTTTATATTATATTTTATAATTATGAGTAAAACTGTAGAAGAAACTTACGAAGAACAGGTTCGTAGAGAATTTGAATCTACTCAAGAACCAGAAAAAGAATCAGTAAAAAAGGAAACTGTACACGATCTTGGGAAAGTACAACTTAATCAGGATTTAAATGATCCAGATATTGAGAGGATTAAAAGTTCTATGAATTACATCAATATTCCTCTTGAATCTCTTCCAAGTCAGGGAAGGTTTTATCCAGAAGGTACAACCATCAGTATCCGTGCTGCAAGGGTTGGAGAAATCAGAGAGTTCTCTATCATCAATGAAGAAGACCCTAAAGACATCAGGGATAAGATGACTTACATTGTTTCACAGTGTACAAAGATTTATTATGGTAATACACCTGGTCATTATAAGGATTTGCTTGAGGATGATAGGATTGTACTTGTTCTCAAGATTAGAGAATTGACTTTCATTGATGGTCAGTCAAGTATTAAGATTCCCGTACCAGAGGGTGCTTGCCAGACCCCAGGATGTCATCCACAGGAGACTGTTGATTTTGATTCAAGCAAACTTGAATTCTTGAAACCAAATGAGAAACTTGAAAAATATTATGACCCTGTTGAAAGATGTTATAATATTCAGACAAAGAGATTTGGAAACATCAAGTTATATCCTCCTACCATTGGTGTGACATCTGTCATTGCTGATTGGATTAGGGAACAGCAGAGAGATAATAAAAAGATTGATGCTGCACTTGCAGATATTCTTCCTTATATCATCAAGGATTGGAGAGGTTTTACTACAAAACAAGTTTTCTCAAAAATCACTGAACTCTCTGGATGGTCAACTGAAAAATTCTCATTGGTTCTCCGTCTAAAAGATGAAATCACAGTAGGTATTGAATTTGAAATCAAAGAAACTTGTTCCTCATGTGGAGGTGAGTTGACAATCCCTGTCACCTTTCCCGACGGATTCAGATCCTTATTTGTTCCGACAATTTCTGATCTCGGAGACGAGCTTCTATGATAATGTTGTCATTGCAATGGAGAAACTCAATATGCAATGGGACATTATAATGAGTTTAAATTTCTATGATTTCCAAAATATCCTTGAAAGTTACACAAGAATACTTGATGAAAGGAAGCAGGCAGAAGAAGATGAGATGAAGAAACAGGGTTATGATGAAAAGAAATACAATCCTGAAAATATGATGCACCAGGCACAAAAGAGTATGCCAAAGATGCCTACTATTCAAATGCCTAAATTCCAATAGTCTATCTGAAGTCAGAAAAGATTTCGGGGCACGAACGACAAAGAATCGTCTCGTGCCCTGTTTTTATATATGAAAAAAGGTGGTTATCTACCACCTTTTCTGTTATTTCCACTTGAAACCACTGTTCCTGTAGTTCTTGCTGTCCTTGAAGATTCTTCTACTTGTTCTTCATTTACATTTCCAAGATTAGTGATTTTATTTGAATCTTTTGGGATAAATGAATCAACCATACCCAAATCTTTAATTACAGGAATTCCTGAAGTATCTCCATTGATAATAGGATCAATGAATCCAATGTTTAAAGAATCAGCAACACCTTTAGCAGGAATACCTGTTGATGCAGATATACCTACAACTATTTTTCTCAATGCTTCATCCATATCTGAAAGTTGTTTATTCTTATCAACAACAGAATTCATTGCAAAATTATTTACAATAGTTGTCTTATAGTAATCATCAACAGATACAGATGACTCTCTCCTGATATAATCTCTGTAATCATTATTGTTGACATTTCCAAGAGGACTTTTATCAAACCATCTTCTGAAATTACCATCAGGACCAACAGTATTGGAATGGTTGTTACTATCTTTGTAACCTGCCAATGGTGCATTATTTTTTGGTACAAGTTGTTCATTACCCTTATTATCAAGTAAATATCTTCTCAAATCTTCAAAGGGTAAGAAGTTAATGACACAGTTACCATATTTGAATGTGAATGTTGTACCCCTCATATCACCAGCAGTATTGTTGGAAACATTGTCAAACAGATTTCCGGTTTCTTCTGGGATGATTTCACAATCAAAAAACTTGAATTCAATTGCTGACAATGAGTTAAGGGCAACGGCAGCAATTTTAGACAATGAACCAAATTCTTCTATGTCACTGGTAAGTGTGTCTCTGAAGTTCCTTATATCATGTACAAAGATTGAACATTGGAATCTTCTCAAGTTAATAGGTACTCTTTCCCTTCTGTATTGTCTGTCATAAACAGCATTGAAATACTTGTTGAACATAGATGTAACCTTTAAATCAAGAAACTCCAGGCAGTTGATAGTAATCTTTCCATCACCAGAACCCTGGTATGGATCTTTCACTTCAAAGTAATTCTTATATACTTCATCAAGACCTGTCACAGACTGTAAAACATATGGATAATTATTTGTGATTTGTTTCATACCCCTTATGAACCCAAGCATATCATATACTGTTTGAGGTACTTCATATATCTCTGTTTCAGTATTTTTTCCTATATCTGTAGGTATTGCCCTTTCATAAGGTGTATTCTTTTGTCTACTTTCCTTAAGTTCCCTATCCTTCTCTTCATCACCAGTATTAGGATTTAGATAATTATTATATTCTTCAATATCATTCAATCTGTTTCTGGTATTATTAATCTCTTCCTTTTCATTATTATATTTTGTATACTTATCATTATCTGTGTCATTAGATACTTTCATATACTCATAATATATGGATCCTTCAATAGGATTACTCATTGTACCATTTGAACCATATAACAGTTTTTCAAGTTTTTCTCGTAATCCTTTTGATTCATTTAATACCCTATTTACTTTATCTTTATCTATAGAAATATCAGTTATTAATGTTTTTGAAACTGACCAGATTTTCTTAAAGTATACCAAATCTTCAGGATCTGGTTCAATATCTAATTTTTCAATCTCTTTTGAAAACTCTTTATCTACTAATGAATATTTTGCTTTAACATTAAGATATTGATATTTTCCATCAAGATATAGATATTCTTTATCTTGTTGACCACCATTAGTCTTTATATTATTTAAAAAAGTTTCAAAATCCTCATATGCGTTATTTATTTTGTCTCTGACATCACCTTTATCTGAAGTCTTTAATATGTTTTCATATTGAGACATTTTGGATTTTAAATCATCCAATTCATTCTTTACATCTATTTTCTGTCTATTAACTTCATTTTTACTTTCTTCAATTTCAGATGTTAAATTATCAATTATAGTTGAGAGGATTTTATATACACCATATAATCCCAACTCATCTTTTTTTGCATCAATTTCATTAATATTATCACTAATTTTAAAGTTTTTTATAAACTCTGTAACTTTTTTATTAACATCCTGTTTAGTTTTGGTTGAACCATATAATTTATTAATATTATTATTATGTTCTTCTTCCACTTCTGGTGTAATACAAGCATTTATCATTTCTTCATTAGCATCCAAATTTTCTGCTTTTGAAAAATCTCCAACAACCCTACAAGTAACAAGACGGTTTTTTCTAACCATCTCTTTAGTTGTTGGATAAGGTTGTTTAGTTATTCCAAAATATAATGTTTGTATCCTTGATTCATCAATACCTTTAGATATAAAATCTCTTTTAACTTTTTCAACTCTTCTTTTTGAAAGGTCTAAATTATGTTCAAAAGAAACATCATCACCTGGATCATCACTGGCATAACCACAAAGTTCAACTTTACAGTCTTGATTTTCTTTTAAAAACTTAATAAAATTGTTTTCCTTTTCTTCTTCTTCTTTAACAGTTTTTTCATAGAATATAGTTTTATCAAGTTCAAAGAACAAATCAACTTCAGGAGGATTTATATTTTTAGTATATTCATTATTATATATATTATAATCAGGTTCTCCATTTCCAATGTCTTCTCTTCCCAAATCATTAGAAAATCTTCCTAACCTGACTTTATCTACCATATAGATATAATCAGTTGCACCATATTGAACATCATCCAAATAAATCTTATTAAAAATACCATAACCAATTTCTCTTTGATTATTATCACCAAAAGGATCCTTTGCTCTCATTGTTGTAATGGTATAACTATGTGGAGATGCCATTATTTCAAACCTATTGACCTCTTTTAATTTTTTTTCTATTTTTTCAGATAACTCTATATTTTCTCCTTCAGGTGACCTCAATGACTCATTATATTCATCCTCACAAAGAGCAAAGAACAATGGAGAATGTTTTATATCAATATCAAGAGTAAACCCTGTAAATATGGGGTCTTCTATATTATTCTTTGAGTTAGAATAATATTTTCTTAATGAATCATGTGTATTCAAAAACCTTATGTCTCTGTTTTCTTCCATATTTAAATTACTTTAATATTAATATATCCTCCAGGTTGTTTTCATTCTTGTATTTTTCTATTGCTTTTTGAGCCCTGGTATACTCATGTTTGAAGCAAGGTTTATATTCAATCCTATTAAGTGTGAGATTCATCTTCAGATTGTTGTCTTCAGGGTCATAGTTTATTTCCATTTCTGTCACAACATACCATCCGGATAATGCCCTATTGTAAATAATATCTGGCCAACCTTTCCATTGTCTTGGATTAATGGTTTCTATGATTCCTTCATCTTCAAAATATAAGATGTCATCATTCTTATTTACCTTAAAATCCAACATATCACCAGTATCATATTCATTTATTTCAGATGGTTTTATTGTTTCATTGGAATACATATTCTGATCATATATATCCACCCAGATTCTGCTGAACTTTGTGATTGCCGGATTATAGTTTTGAAGTTTGACTTTCAGTCCACACTTCTTCATACATCTCATCTGATATTTATTTTGAACCTCAGCAAAGAAATATTGTTTGAACATATTGGATGTATCTACATTACCAAAATTATTGAATGATTCAACATTAGTCATATCATCTACTGGAGCATTATTATCCAAATATTCATCCTTTGTCATCTGCATTAAGTTCAAAGGGATGTATGATTCTTGAGATGGTTCTTTAGGTATTGATTTTATTTTTTGTGTATCTGTTTCTCTTTCCAGATTATCAATAGGTCTGATAATAAAATCACAACCAGATAATCCCCAATTACCAGTATTTGAATCATTATACACTATATGTGACCTAAACCCATCAGATAATGCAACTCCCCCATTGGTAATTTCCTGATATGATTCAATATAATTAGACCATCCATCAAACAAGTCATCATTTGATAGATAATAATAACTTAATTTTTGTAATTTATTATCCAAATCATCTTCATAATCATCCAATTTTATTTGATTCCTTGTTGTCTTCTCCTGGGTTTTGGAATCAAATGGAGGTATTTCACTAGGAGGAAAACAATTATAAATCATTGCAGGGACATCTGTTTTTAATCCACCATGTGAAAGGAGTGAATGACATTCCACAAAATTCAATACATTATACTGGTCTATAAAGGAAGTAAAGAATGTATTTGGAGAATAACAAGCATGAGCAGTTATATCCTCCATAAAATCAAAATAAGTACCATTCTCATTATTTCTCCAACACATATTATCAAGAGTATTGGTCTTTGTGAAATTAGTTGAAAATCCAAGACCTGTCCAAACTGCAAGATTAAAAAGTGACTGCATTGCTGTACACTTTCCACCACACCAGGCTTCCTTCCTGTATCCATAAGGTACATTCAGTTTTCCATATACTCTATATTTCAAACCACTACTACCGATTTTTCTTATACTTGTCAGTACAAAATCCTGTCTGATTGGTTTATAATAGAGCTCATCACCCTGACCTCCAATATAAACTTTTATTATTGAACCATCTTTAGGTATATTTGTTGACAATAAACAATTGGCAGAATCCATAAATTCAAATGTCAGGGTTGGAAGGAATCCTGTATAATCCAATGAGAATGCACATAAATCAACCTGCTTGATGTAGAAATCTTCAATAGAAATCATAGGTATTCTATATGCATACTTATATGGAATATTATTTGCATCAGGAATAGTATCTTTGTTTATTATGAATTCCTTAACACTTAATGCAGGTTCAACCAACTGAACAGTATTGATTTCAGAACCAGTTAAATTGGCATACCTGTTATTGTCATCAATACTTCCAATCGGGAAAATAGTATTATATATTGTATTAATATCCATATTACTTTACTCTATATTTAACTCCTTCAACTGTGACATAATCACCACTCTTGATCATTCCTTCAGCAACAAATACTTTTCTACCATCTGTCAATTCTACAACAGAACCATTTTGGGTTTGAACAAAATTATCAATAATAACAGATTTATCAATAGTCTTCCTTTCAAAACAATCTTTCTCCAGGTCTTCAGTATAATAAGTATACCAATAGAAGGCATCATATGCAATATCTTTGTTTATTCTACCTACAATTTTTCTTCTCAATTGATTGACACCACCCTTTGCCTTATGACCATTCTTGGAAGCCTTCTTTATAATCTTACTTTTGAACCTCATTAACAAATTTTTAAATATGCTTGTATAATAATAAGAAGCATCCTTATGTTTCAAATTAGGATGGAAGAAATGCCAACCCACAAACTTTATATCATTATCAAGACTTCCTCCATTAGTCAAATCAGATACAGTAGGTGATGAACCAACCTCTTCAATAATAGGAGATTTATATGCAACCACTGCCTCACCTTGTTCTTCCAATGCATCTATAAGTTCTTCAATCTTTTTGGCTCTATCTTCATTTACTGATCTATAATTTTTAACTTTGTTGATATCTGTTATGAGTTTATTTATTTTTTCATTATTTACATTTATAGATTGTAATAAATTAACTGTATCAGATAAATAAGTTTTATTTTCACTATTTACAGTTGCTTCTTCCAAAATAGAATCCAATGCTTCAATTGTATTATCATATTCTGTAGTATCACTAAAATGAATAGGAGATAGTGTATTTAATAATCTCTCTCTTGCATTCTTGATATTATCTCCAAACAAATCAATAATACTCTGAACCAAATCCATCAACCACTTAAGACCTAACAGGTTCATAAGTTGCTGTATAATCTCTTTTAAATTATTAAGACCATTAAGCATCAATCTGGCAAGTTTGTTAATGTCATTGATAATCCTAATTATTAAAGTTATAAGATCTTTTATGAATTTAAATATAGTCTTGATATCCAACCAGAAATCAGCAATCTTATAAATAGGATTAGGAACAACTGTACCTATATCAGCTGGCATAGCAATTTTTACTGTGGTTCCAATCAATTGTGATGTTAATCCTTTACACAATTCCTTAATATCATCAAATGCTTGATTGATGTCATCACAACAATCATCTATAAACATATCACAAGAACCGCCAGTTGTAAAAAACTCTTTGATTTCAGAAAGTGAATCCTTGTATTGTTTCATCATAGATTCCCAATCTGCCTTGATGGAATTACATCTATACTGGGCTTCTATTCTTAAATTATCCAATTCTTTACCCAAGATGGACTTAAGTGTATCTGCCTGTTTTGCTTTCTGAACCTTTTTCCTGTAATCCTGCATTTCTTGAATGGCAGATTTCAATCTTTTCTTTGATTGAGCATCAAATGCTTCAGTTACATCCTGACCATCACCATTTATGATACGCTTATCTCCCCTGTTCTTTGAAGAGTTCTTCATAAGTTTTCTTATGTTGTTTCTCTCTTCCTGTAACCTTCCTTCAAACTCCTTTTTGAATTCTTCATATTGTTCATCAGTATAATTCCTGTTTTCAGACTTCATCTTCTCCATATCCTTCAACTCTTCATAAGTATCCTTTGCAAGAGCCTTATACTGCTCATATAATTCTTCTGGAGTAATGGTAATCTCATTCCTTATCTTATTTAACATTGATTCAACATCCAAAGGAGGAAGCTGATCCAATCCAGTTCTTACAATTATTGATTGTGTAAGAACGCCGGCAAATGCACCTACTACTTTACCGATACTGAAATTTTTAAGAACTGTTGAAATTGCACCAGATGCAGCACTGACAGCCTGGCCATATTTACTGTCATTATAATCCTTCAATTCTTCAGATATTTTAAGTTCTCCTTTTGAAACAGAAGTAATACCTGTAACATCTTTGAATCCACCATCAATAATATCAGATAGTTTCTTCATCTTATCTCTGATATTTTCAATAAGAGTTTCAATACTTTTCTGAACTGTTTGGATACCATCATTAATTTGATTGGAAGTATCATTGACCTTATTCAGTAAATTGTTTTTTGCTTTTTCAACTTCATTTGCAGCATCATTTACAGGATTGGTTAAAGTATTCTTAAATGTCTCAAATCCTCCATTTATCCACTCAAGTGTAACCTCTGTAGCATCTGAAACAGATTGAGCAAAGTCTGGTTGGAAAGCAATATCACTTCCAGCCTGAACAACAGAAGAACCCATATTAACTATTGCCCCAGTTACGGCACTTGAGGTATCAATGACTGCTCCAGTTACATCAGTAACTGCATTGAGTACATTTTCACCCAATCCCATTATTTGATTAACTCCATTTTGGGCATATGTATTAAGTCTATTTGTAATATTTGATAATGAACCTGTTATACTGTTTACCTGTGTCATAATATAGTTGGCTGGAATATCAGCATAATTATCCAATAGTTTATTTATATTTTCAGACAATTTCTGTACTTGAGAAGATAGATAAACCACATCACCAATAACTCTAGTTACAAAGTCTTCAGGTTTAGGCATTAAAGATACAAACTGTGCAGTTTGTGCAACTACACACATCATCTTAATACCTTTCCTCATTCCTGTATTAATAACATCCATACATTAACTCCATTTATAATTTACAAGTAACTCATTCTGAGCATTATCAACAACCAATGTATTGTGAGTATCATCAACAACATACTGACTCAATATGAGTTTGTGAAGGTCTTCCTCACAAAGTTTACTCCATATTCTAAAATTGGTAAGATGAAGATTACACCCTTTCAATCCACAATATCCATCTACATTGAATGAACCAAGTTCATTAGGTGTACAACCAATCTTCACAATCTCTCCATGACTGTTGTTGATGGTTTCACTACCCTTCACCTCATATAACCACATATTAGATAATCCCCTCTTCAATCCAAGAACACAGAAATACCATTTCTGATTGAATTCAGAGAACCCCTCAAAGTTATAATCATAATCCTTTCCATCAAGTCTCACAATCATCCTGTCAGGCATCTGGGTGATTTCAAAGTCATCACCAACATAAACACAATTGTTTGCTTCATAACAAACAAGTTTACCACAAGACTGAACCTTCATCCTCTCATCATAAGTGACATTGATATCTACATATAACTTACCTTTGTTAACATCAATAATCTTGTGCCAACCATTTAACCCCAGTACCCTGGACACCTTTATCATATTACCTCTATCCAAGAGTTTATCCCAGGACTTTACTTTCAATCTGACCATATCACCATTAGCAATAACAGAATCTATCATTACATTCTCTGATACATTCTTCATATTGGTTGGTCTGAATGCAAAAGAAATCATCCTTTCATCATCAGATGATAAACCATTGTTCCAGTACTCAACAGCAACATCACCCTTGTCTATGGTAGATAGATTGTAATACTGTTTTGCAATGACTGTCCAATCACTATATATGTTCTCTTCAACAATCCTGACATTCTCGTGAAGTATCCTTCTCAATGGATCCTGACCTTGTTCAAGCATACCAACATCATTGAGTTGATTATCCTTCCTGTTGTCAGCAATCTCTTCCTTCATCTCCTCCTTGAACTTACCTTCAGCAGAGAAGATGAGACTTTCTGTATCTTCCATAAGATTATCATTACCAAACTGTACAGATTTCATCTCCTGGTAAGGAACAAGACTTACTCTCCAGTATGATGCAACATATCCAAAGTCATCCGGGTCAGAAACAGAATCAACCATATACATCTTGTTCAGATAATTACTGAAGTAAAGATAATCATGGGGATCTGGATGTGTTCCTTCACCAAAGACCTTCCAGAATTCTGACTTGACAATGTGAACCTCAAACTGAATCGGATAATCAATCATCATACTGTTGAACTGTAATTCCCTGGTTGGGAGTTGGTTGTCAGGTACTAGAACTTTTACATTCTGTTTGTCAATAACTTTTTCAATGGAATACTCTTTCAAGACTACATCTCTACTCTTTGCATTTGGTTCTGTCTTGAAATAAAGGACACAAAAACCAAACATATTAGAGATGAGTGTAGACATCTGTTGATATATATTATATGACTGTCCAACTGCATAAGGATTAAATAAATTACTACCTGCACCCTGGTTATATACAATCTGTGGAGTTGATGTTCCCTTATTCCAGAAGCATTCTGGTATAGGACTCTCATTATCATTCACATAATCAACATCCAATGATATACTTTCCACAGTAAGGTCTCCAGGACCAACCTGGGTAAACTTATATTGGATATAGACCTTGTCATCATAAACCTTCACACCAGAAATATTCTTGTTTGTTAAAGGTTTATAATCTGACCATAATATCTTGTCTGAAGAATACCTAAATTCCTTATTATAATAAGTCTCATCTGTCTCACCTGATACAACACAAGTGAAACCAGTCAAAGACTTGATTCCAGAGTATTCCATCACATTGGATTCTATAATTCCTTTTGTCATTGATACAATTCAGCTTATATAGTTATTTATGAAAAAAGGAGGCTTTCAGGCCTCCTATATATCTAATTTTAAATCATATTTCTGGAATATATCTCCAAACCCCAATCTCTCCACTCTCCTTATGAAAACATCCTTCTGGTTATTGAACACAGGTTGGTTTACAAGAAATCCTCTACTTGTCAGTTGATAGAGTTTCCTGAAATGATAATTGATGATGTATTTGACAAACTTATTATACATATCCATAAGCCCTGTCTTATCAGGAACAATGTAATTATCTTCCAGGTAAAATGGTTTGTCATTAAGTTTCTGAATCAGTTCACTCATAGTCTTCACTGATTCAACCTCTGCTTTTTTCAGAAGAGATGTAATGTTGGCAGATTTCAAATTCATCTGTACTCTTATACTACTGAAATGCTCCTTCAGGTAATTGATGTCTGTCTCAAATATTTCCCTTATCTTTACCTTGTATGTTGTCCTACTACTCTGTATATATTTCTCAAGAAGTATGACCTTCACAGGTAATAAGAATTCAGGTTCATTGGGACAGGTTATAAGAGCATAACACTCTGTGCCTATATTATATGTCCTTACCATTACTTATCTTCTTTATCTGAAACCTTCCTGATCAATCTCATCAAGTCCTTCTGACTGTTTGACTTGAACCCAGATGAAATTTCACTTGCAGTAGATGCACTTGTTGTATCAACAACAGTATCCTTATCCAATGCAATCTTTTCATATTCATCACTGGCATTCATAATATAGTTGGTCTGTGCCCTAACCAAATCAATGAATGTACCCTGGAGCTTACCAAGTACCTCAAATAACTTTGGATTGACATCTCCGAGTTCAATATTATCCATCAATACATTTATAGCCCTCTGACTAATCTCCATCTGATTGATGATGTTTCCAAGAGTCATTGCATCCAGGTTTACTTTTGCCTGTACATATTCACTCTTTGAAATGAAATTATCAGAAAGATATACCTTCAGTAATGATTCCATCACATTCTTGGCCTTGGATCTTGATTGTTCCAAAGTCATCATTTCATATTTAGAAATTGTAGAAGGGACTTTATTGAAAGTCAATGTCTGTGAACTTATATCATCAGTAAGATTTACATCATTATCTGTCAACAAATCAGCAATGCTGTCCCTGATTATGTCTCTATTATCATCCATTATATATATTTTTAATCAACATACTGTCTAACTGTCTTCATTAGTTCTTCGATCTCATCAAATTCTTTTTTGATGAATGTACCTTTCTTGGGTCTTGTCATCTCTTTGATTTCATCTTCAGAAATAAATCTACCCTCAAATGTCTTTGGGGGGTCTTCTTCATTTTTATGTTTGAAAAAATTAAACCACATACTATATTTATGAAGAAAGGATGGTTTGTACCATCCTTTCTATCATTTATTTATAGGTAAATTTTCCGGATAATATGAAAATTGAGCACTTGGATAATAATCTTGCCAGTCTTCAGTCCATCCTCGAAGTATAAGTGAATTGTCTTCTTTGTTTAATATATCTAATGATTCAAAACAAATACCTGACATATATTCACCATCATAATAATCACCTATACATATATTAACTTCCTGTGGAGGAAACCTTGTGATTTTTTCAAATGCATCACCTTCAACTGGCATAATGGCACATTCAGACCTGTATTCATCTGGATAGTCTTCATATATGAAATATAATTTACCATCAATTTCAAAGACATACCCTTCTTCTGAAGATGAATATCCAACACCAGTTAATTTGTGTACTCCAAGAATATTGTTTATATCAAATTTCATATCTTTATTTCTTTATTCATTTGCAGCAGCTTGACAATACTTTGACAATTTTGTAAAGGCCTCTTTAAATATCTTATTTGCTGTATTAAGTGGAACTTCAAGTTCATCTGCTATTGACTGCATTGATGTTCCATATTTATAAACAATTTTATCCTTATTTGGACTTGGTATTGTTTCTGCATACTTACCAAGATGTAATTTCATCTCTATTGCAATCCTGCCATTCACATCAAGTGTCTTCAATCCTTCTTGTAAGATGACATCCCTGTTGGTCTCAAATGCTGAATTGTCAACCTCACCCAGGGTGTCATAATTGGATGCATCAATCTGACAGTATTCTATCTTTGATGACTCTAATCTGTCCTGACCTTTCTTAAAACCCTTCATATGGTTTGCCGGGATATGAACAAGTGTACCCTGTCTGTTCAAAAAGTTCAACATATATCCTCTCACTGCAAGTGCAGCAGACTTTGTGAACTTGTCATTCTTTGATGGATCATATTTCTTCTCAGCCTCCATCATTGCTATCACACCTTCTGCAAGTAATGATTCAAAATCTGCCCCACTCTTATTTGCAATGTCTGTGGCAATTTTTACAACATACAAAAGATTTTGTTCAGTTAGAGTTCCCCCATTCTTTTTAGCGATCTCCACAGCCTTCCCAATGTCATTATATAACTTACTATCCATACTATTTAAACTGATTTTTACTTGTATAACTGAATCATTATACTTTTTTCTATTACAAATATAATGAAACTTTGTCAAAAATCAAAATGCTTTGACAAAAAAATTAAACAGTTCAAGGCATCTTATTCAATAAGACACCTTCACTGCTAAAGCTTATTTTCAAATGAGTCAATATTTACTTGAACATCAGAGATGTTTACAGGCATATAATTCCATCTGATACCCACACAAGAGATATTGTGGTCTTCAATGTCCAGTTTATCTGTCAGTCCATGTAAACAATATGTTCCTGTTTCTTTACCACTCCAGTCTTCCAGAGGGAAATAAGATAGTACAGCATCAGAATTATTAAGTATAAGTATCTGATTGTTTTCAAAAAATATTCTTTTTTTGAAATCAACATCACTGGAATTCTTAACTGCATTCATCATAGTTTTGATAAATTCCTTTTCATCATTATTGAAATAATTATTAAGGAAATGAATCTCACCATTCAGTCTTACCAGGACATTATACAAATCACCAATACCAAATCCTCCCAATACATATACCACATCATCTTTCCCAACTGTTTCATTCCAGTTCTGGATGATATGTTCATTGTTATCAACAACATTTACATTTGGATCATCCTCCAAAGGACGGTTGAACCAAGTGTCACTAATAGCAAAAATGCTTGGCATATATTTTTTGATTAAAAGGTGGTGGGATGAATTTCCCACCACCAGGTTATGAGAAATTAACTATTGAGAACACTGTTAATCCAGTCATCATCATCTGTTGATACAGTTGCATCATCAGGTGGAAGATCATCATCTACTCCCTTGCCAGAAGTGAAATCTGGCATATCCTCAATATCATTCTTTGGAGTTTCAGAAACTGGAGAAGATGTTGTAACTGTTGATTTTGTTGCCTGGTCTACAGTTTCCTGTGCATTAGCAACAGGTGTACGGGGTGCAGTGTAACCGGAAGTGTAAGTAGCAAGATTTGCATTTACCTTTGCAGTGGTTTCAGAATCCCACTCCTTCCAGAAATAATCCTTAATCTTTGGTGCACCATTCTCAAGCCACTCAAAGAATGCCTTCTGACTTGCCTTGTCATCCTGGGTGAGAGTCAACCTTTCCTCACCAACTGTGAAGTGGATAGGTGCAGTCTTCTCAATGAAACGACAAGCATCATAATTAGCAACAGCCCTGTTACTGTTGTTATCCATCTTCTTGGAAGCGTCCTTGGTCATATTAATCTCAAAGAGACGACCATCAAAGAGAGCAAAAGGATTGAATCCATCAGTGAACTCTGTACTCTTCATTGCATTCTCAAGCTTGTCATTAATCTTCTGACCAAACTGATAGATGAAAACTTTTCCATCATATTCAGGGTGCTGAACATCCTTGACTACCTCAATGAGGGCATAGTACTGCTGATAAACCTGGATCTTCTTTGAATTCTCCTTGTCAATAGCGCTGTTACTTGTGTAGAGTTTGTAAGAGAGTGCACGCATAGGGCACTTCTTGTTGTCAGTCTTTGGTGAAACAACAAAGATACCGTTTTCACCATTTACATCTTTAAGGAAACATTCCCAACGACTGACTGTGGTACGCCACTTACCTTCATGGAAAAAAGGAATGAACCTTACAAGTGCACGATAATTCTGGTCTGTGCATTTTTCATCCTTGATGGATGGTTTGTAGAGATCTGCTCTTCCAGAATAACCAGATGTGTTGTTGGTCTCTGTTGCCGCAAGGGCATCTGCTGCTGAAAAATTTCCAAACAGCTCATTGAAATTTACTTCTGCCATAACTTAAAACTTTATTAAACTTATATTAACTGTGTCCAACTGGACAACATTTCAACTTTTACAAACTAAATATAACAAAAACTTTTCAAAAAAAATTAATCTTTGGCATCTATTTTTAATGTTTTTAATGCTTCTGCTAATTGCTCTTCAGTATACTCTTTACCATTCAATGTCCTACCTGTTATTATGGTATGGTGTGTAGAATTACCATCTATGATAACACCATCATACTCATTACCACTTTGATATTCAGCAAGTTTTGCTTCAAGTTCAGTTGTATGTGTAGTCAGCTTGGTATTTTCATCCTGCAAATCTGCAACCTGGGCTGCATATTTGGCATTCTGTTCAATCAACTGTACATTTGAATTCTGAAGAGCCTTTATCTGATTATTCCTCTCTTCAAGTGTTGCCATCAGTGCTTTTATCTGTGAAGTATAATCATCTACAGTATTTGATGTCTCATCTTTCCATTGACCTGTATATAAGACTTCCTCATCTGATGAAATCACTCTTGAACCAGAACTGTCAGTCACTTCATACACTCTTGTTATATAAAATACCCTTGTATCCATAGCAAGAATATCAATGGCATTCTTCTTTGAAATCTTGAACAATACCTGACCATTAACCTTATCTACAGAATAATCACTGTTAATCAAATCATATTCAGGTATCCTTATTTCTTTTTTCTTTGATTTGAAGACAAGATAAATCTTCTGACCATTAGAAATATCCAATGGTTTACGGTCTTCACTTCTCCAATCTTCATAAAGTGTGAACATCCTATAATTATCAAAAGGATTTAACTTAAGACAGATGTCACCCTTTCCATATATTGTTCCATTTATATTACCACTTACTGATACTGCCATAGTTCAATTACTTCATTAAATATATAAATTTCTTGGAATCATTGAATTCTCCTATACATACAATTTCTATAAGATTATTACCCTCAAATTCAGAACCAGGAATTTCAAGAAGAACTCCATCTGTAGGAGTTATCATAATACCTGTTGTATCAGGATCCTCAAACAATAATGAACCAACTTCACAAACAAAATATATCTTCAATGACTGACCTACTTCCCAGTTACAATCAGTTTCATCTATATTGATATTGAAATTAGTTTCACTGTTTCCAGTATCATTAATGTATATTGTTGCAAAATTCTCGCCAGGCTTCAAAGGTATCCTACAAACTTTTGCAGATGCAGATGTATCCACCATATTGTCAGGTGTTATTTCTGTATCTTCTGTAAGTCCATCATATACCATATTGATTGAATACCTCTGTTCAGAACTGATGACAACCTTATTAAGGCTCTTCTTAATACCAATACCTACACCAGGTTGAATGACATCTGTATCATACTGAAGTTTCAAATCCTTTCCACCATTCATTATATTATCAAGCTTCCTGGTGTTAGAATCAATTAAACCAAGTAATGTAGCAGTATCAACAATACCATTACCATCACATATATTATATAACCTTTCTATATCTGCTTTTAATGATGAGACAGAATCAACACCCATAGAAAGATTTTCAAGGGCTTCTACCCTTTGATAAAGTTCATTAATCTCTCTTTGTTGTGTGTAGAAAATATCAATACATCTCTGAAGTTGTTCAAGTGCCTTTGTATATAAGACCATTGATGTGATATTTTCTTTGAGATCTGGTATATCACCATGCTCACAATTGGCATCTCCAATAGTATCAACCTTCAAGTCTATCTTCAATGCATAACTGTTACCATTTCCATAAACTGTCTCTTTCTTTTTTGGATACCTCTGGAAAAAGTTCCTTCCTCCTTCTATACTGATATTATCCAAGAACAAAATACCATAAAGGTTTGTTGCTGTTCTTTTTACTCCAGGGGTTGATGTCTTTTCAAAAATATCATAATAGATAAGTACAGCATTGAATTCAAAATCTTCAACACTCAATGCATTCATATTGTTTATACCATCTGTATAACTTGTATCCCTGAAATCAATGGTATGACCAATATCACCAGTATATATATTTGCACCAGCATCATTATCTACAAAAGATTCTATACTGATATGTTCATAATAAGGATTTACATCTTCTCTATTCCTTCCAATAATTGTTTCACTATTTCCAAAATTATAATTCTTATTAAGATAATTCTTATTATCGGTCTGTTCACCAGTTCTGAAATAAACAGTTGTACTTGCACCTGCTGTACTTGGAATATGTATATATAGTTCTTCAAATACATCACCATTAATTTCTACAGTGTTCATTATATCAATATTTCCAATATACTGAACAACCCTGTCTGCATATGAATTATAAGATTCTTCAGTTCCACTCTCATTAAATTTGATAGCACCAATCTTTTTCATCCAATTCCAAAACACCTTCTCTGACACATTTGTTAATATGTCATTATCATAATCATCATTATCACCCATACCATTAAGTATACCTGTCTCAAAATTCATTACATAATTCTGAAGATTTTCTGTAAGAAGAGTTCCTTTAGGGTTTTCAGGATCAAAAGAATAATCATTAGGTATCAATGTGGATAGATACATTCCCCTTGGTAAATCATTACTTGGATCACTATCACTATCCTCATCATATGCATCCTCATATATATCTGGAAGATTCAAGCATGCAAAATGACTGAATTTGAATTCATAATCATTACTTACAAGAGTTCTGGTAAGGTCTTTACTTACAGAAGGAAATACATATAGTGTTCCACCTTGAGTATTAAATGGTTTTAAATATGGAGTTATCATATATTAATTTGACTATATATAAGTATTTATGGAAAAAAGAATGGGAAGTGATGTTTTCACTTCCCATTTTCATTACTGACCTTTGTTGAAATTATTAAAGACATCATTCATTGGATTTCCATCCTGTGAACCACCTTGGTCTCCACCACCTGTGTTCTTATACAGTTCTTCTGAAATCTTATACCAGGACTGTGCAAGTATCTCCATACAGGACTTACAAGCATCCACATCCTTCTGCTCAAGTGCATCCTTGAGTGCATTCAGACCATTCTCAAGTTCAGATTTCTGTTCATCAGTGATCTTGTCACCATATTCCTCAATCTGTTTCTGTGTCCTGAAGATGGTTGCTTCAGCATTGTTGAGAGTCTGGACTCTTTCAAGTTCCTTCTTGTCAGACTCTGCATTTGCCTCGGCCTCTTTCTTCATCCTCTCAATCTCTGCATCACTCAAACCAGAACTACCTTCAATCCTGATTGATTGTTCCTTACCTGTACCTTTGTCCTTTGCAGATACAGAAAGGATACCATTTACATCAATATCAAACTTGACTTCAATCTGAGGGACACCTCTCTTGGCAGGTATAATTCCATCAAGGTGGAAGATACCCAACTGTTTGTTGTCATTTGCCATTGGTCTCTCACCCTGGAGAACCCTGACCTCAACAGATGGCTGGTTGTCAGCAGCAGTAGTGAACACCTCTGTCTTGGTGACAGGAATGGTTGTATTTGCTTCAACCAACTTGGTGAACACACCACCAACAGTCTCAATACCAAGAGAAAGTGGAATAACATCAAGAAGAAGGATATCATTCACACCACTCTCACCATTAAGGATTGCACCCTGAATTGCAGCACCAGATGCAACTGCCTCATCAGGATTAACAGACTTGTTTGGAGTCTTACCAAAGATTTTCTCAATGGCATTCTGTACAGCAGGAATTCTGGTTGAACCACCAACAAGGATAATCTCATCAACATCAGAAACCTTTATCTTTGATTTCTTAACACAAGAGTTACACTTGTCAACAATCCTTTTGATGAGTGAATCAGACATCTGTTCAAACTTAGCCCTGGTAAGAGTCTTGGTAAGATGAATGGGTGTGTTATTCACACTTGATATATAAGGAAGATTGATATCTGTACTTGTTGAAGTAGAGAGTTCAATCTTTGCCTTCTCTGATTCTTCCTTAAGTCTTTGCATTGCCATTGAATCACCAGATAGGTCAACACCATAATCTGCCTTTGCTTCTGCAACCAACCAGTCAACAATGACCTGGTCAAAATCATCACCACCAAGATGAGTATCACCATCAGTTGCCTTTACTTCAAAGACACCATCAGCAATCTCCAACATAGTGAAGTCAGAAGTACCACAACCAATATCAGTTACAATAATCTTCTGTTCCTTGTCCGTATTGATACCATAAGCAAGAGCAGCAGCAGTTGGTTCATTGATAACCCTGACCACATTGAGACCTGCAATCTCACCGGCATTCTTGACTGCCTGGCGGGCAGTATCATCATAATATGCAGGACAGGTGATGACAGCATCCTTCACTTCTTCACCAAGATAATCTTCAGCAATCTTCTTCATCTTCTGGAGAATCATTGCAGAGAGTTCTTCTGGTGAATAGAGTTTTCCATTGATGTCTACACGGGGCATATCATTTGGTCCCTGGACAACTTTGTACTGTGCCCTTTCAACCTCATCCTTTACATTACTGTACTTCTCACCCATAAACCTTTTGATGAAAGATACAGTTTCCTTTGGAAACATAATGGCCTGCCTTCTGGCAGACTCACCCACCTTGATTTCATCTTTGGTGAATGAAATAACGGAAGGTGTGGTTGCCTTACCTTCTGAATTAATAATGACCTTTGGTTGACCTCCTTCAACAACAGCCACACAGGAGAAACCCGTACCAAGGTCAATACCTACAATTTTACTCATAACTTAATTAAACTTTTTTTTAATTTTTATATTACACTAAAGCATCCCACATAATGGGAGCTTGCTTTTTTCTCAATATTAAATATAACAAAAAGTGAAGACTTATTCATCTTCACTTTTCTTTTCTTCTTCTTTTTCCTTGTCTTTACCCTTATCTTCTTCTGTATCTTCTTCAGGTTCTTCCTTGTCCTTATGCTTGATTGTTTCTATCTTTTCATCATCCTCTTCTCTTTCCTTCTTCTCTTCCTTTGTTTCATCATATATTGGACTCTTGTATGCATGCTTCTCTCCATCTTCATCCACATCTTCCTCTTCTTTCTTGTGGATAGGTTTCTTCACTTCCTTCTCTTCCTCTTCTTTTGTATGGATAGGTTTCTTTACTTCCTCTTCCTCCCTTTCAACTGCTGTCTTCTTTACTTCCTCTTCATCTTCTTTCTTTGGAGTAGGCTTGGATGTAACCTTAGGTCCTATAGGTTTACCTTCAACAGGTTTTATGTTAAGAATCTTGATAAATGAATATGACCTGAAACTTCTCCATCCTTCTTTATCCAAATCATAATAAACCATCTGCCTCTCTGGTCTTGGAGCACCACCCTTCAATTTTGGAAGATAATCAGGATGAAGAGTTCCATGTGCTGTCCTTATTTCACCATTCCTTTTCTTAAACTTGAAGGTAATGATATTGTCACGGAGTTCTTTTCGCATTCGCTTCCTCGCAGACATATTAAGAACCCCATGTATATCCTTCTTCAGTTTCTTCAAACTGGATTCATTTATAATATAACTTCCAAAATCTAATATCATATTATCTTGTTCTGTATATATAATATGTAATATAATCTATTCTCTCTTCTCTCTCCACATTATCATATCCTGCAATAATTGATTCTGGACCATCTTCTTTTATAATCATCTCTGCAAGTTTACCAGTATCAATATAAGTTTCTATACCATCATATCCAAAATTAGAAATATATTCATCAATATAGTCACTAATACCATCTATGTATTTTTCAACATATGCATCTTTATAATCATTATAATCAAACTTTGGAAGAGAATGATCTACATCACCATCCTCATCAACTTCAAAATAATCTTCTGTATCCTCAATAATTTCCATCCTTATCAACTCATCAATAGCATCATCCTCATCTAAATCATCATAATAAGATTCCTGACTCTCCTTAAGGTCTTCTTTAATCTGTTTCTCATCAAGGAAGTCATCACCAAGTACTCTCCTATATCTCTCAACAACTTCCTTTGTGAAAACTTCAGAACCAAGAAAATCCTCCTCATATTCTTCAGCATCTTCTATTGCCCAGTTTCTATCCTCATAAACTGAAAACTCACACCATTGATTAAGGTTGAAATCAACACAATGATTCTTAACTTCTACCTTGAGTCCATTAAGATAATCATTATCCCATTCATCTTGATTCATAATTGCTCTCAATGAACCAAAGTCATTGATTTTTCTAATTGTAGAATCTGCTTCAAAACATCTCACCATATTTACAATATCTTCTGAATCTTCATCATACTTATAATAAACATCTGTCTTACCATCTGATATGACTACAACATAAGTAGATTCATCTCCAGATTCATTAAAAGTATAAATATTACTACTATCAAAATCAACAAGTTCACCATCAGAAAAAGCATCATTTGAAATTATGAGTTTGGTACCATCTTCAAGTGTACCTATAATCCTACCTTCTTCCTTCTTTATAGTATCACCCGCACTCCTGGATTGTATATCAGTCCAGAGAGATTCATTAAGAAAATCAGAACAACTCTCAATGACACTTTCATTCATATGATAACCCCTCAAGAAATAATGAAAATCTGTGTACTTGTTATCCACACCAAGAAGTCTTCTTACCCTATCTGCAATAATCCTGGCATCTCTCATATCATAAAGATTGAGGTTATCCTTATCAAAACTACCAAATAGTTTTGTGATTCTCTCATCCCTTTCAATGATATATTTGATATCATTCTTCTTATCATCAACAATAAGACCTCCACCCTGAGACTGTGTAAAATAGATTTCCTCATTCTTCTTTGGTCTCATTATGCCTGTCTTATGATCAAATTCAAATTTCATATTGAAAATACTTATATAGAATATTTATGGGACTCATAAATAATAATATGGAAAACATACTTGATTTTGATAACTATATTCTTGAATCCAACAGTATCTTTCTGATGGATCCAGAAACCAAATCCACACTGTTGAAGTTGGATGAGAAATACCATAAACTCATTGAGAAGTTCAGGACTAAATATGTGGCTCAGACTGTCAGTAATATCAAGGAAGAGTTTGACAAGTTTATGAATGCCAGGAATCTTGGTCAGAAGTATTATCCACAATTGGAAATAAAAAACTCTGATGTGGATATGAAAATCTATGATGATATGGGTAAGCTCAAGGAAGAGTTTGAAAAAATAAAGGACAAGTGTTATGTGGCAAAGTTCTATCTTGAAAAACTCCATTCAATGAGACTGTCACTTGAACAAAGAAAAGCAATAGAGGAAGGCACTTATGAACCAGGTGAAAATCCTGTTGACAAGGAACTCTATAAGGAAGCACTCCAGGTGATAAAGGACAACCCATACAAGAAACCAGACTTCAAGGATGACAGAACCAATGACAGTGATACTGTACTTGAAGCAATTGAGGATGCACTTGATGAACTTGGATATGATTTTGATGTACAGATTGATACAGGTATGCTCCCAAGAATGAATGTCAAGATGGGTAGAGTGAACATCAACAAGACTTCAAAGTTCTCTGATGAAGACATTGAAGGACTGATCGCCCATGAAATAAAGGGGCATGTTGGAAGAAGGTTTTATGGAAAGGAAACAGGTCTCTGGTTGTTTGCATATGGTACACAGTCAAGTTCTACATATGATGAGGGTCTTGCAGTTTGGAACTCATTAAACAAAGTGAAACACAAGAAGGACAATGTGATGTTCAATATTGCAATGAAGACCTGTGTTTCCTATCTTATGTTTGAAATGGACTTCTGTGACCTCTTTGACTGGGTAAAGAAGAAAGCTCCTGGAATGACAGATTACACTGCATTCAAGACAGTGATGAGACCAAGGAGAAGGAACAAGGACTGTGAGATCAAATCCGGAGAACCTATGACCACATATTTCAAAGGATGGAAGATGGTCAATGATATGGATAACAAAATGAGGAATGACATCCTACATTATAATATCGGACCTGACCAACTCTTTGAACTAGACAATATCAAAGAGTTCCTGAAAGTAAATAAGTTTCAACCATTAAAATAATATGAACACATTACTTGAATATAAAGATTATATAACATTCAAAAGTTATATTAAGGAATCATTGGATAAACATATGTTTGATGAAGATCCAGGTGTTGATTTTGATGAACATTGGGTAAAATCAGAAAAGGGTTCTCCTGAATTCCAATATATATCAGATAGACTTCCTGTTTATAA
>ODAI014224621.1_pt1 | contig 44437 bp, 37 predicted proteins | sample 1539321 | NCBI WGS metagenome assembly ODAI01 (sample SAMN02144231, study PRJEB22623) | gut metagenome | biome: sheep rumen | host: Ovis aries | place: New Zealand
CAAAATCTTCAATTGGCGGAAACTAACATCAAACGACTGCTTCAAGGTGATACACCAAGGCTTATTGATGAATGGCAGATAGCTCCTCAAATCTGGGATGCGGTGCGTTTTGAAGCAGACCACAGCAAGGGTGATGGTTTGTTTATGCTTACAGGCTCTGCTGTTCCTGCAGATAAATCAAAGATTCGCCATACTGGTGCAGGGCGTTTCGCATGGCTCACCATGCGGCCTATGACGTTGTGGGAATCTGGAGAATCTTCGGGAGACGTGAGCATCAAAGCTCTTTTTGCTGAGCCGGAAAAGGTTGATGGAGAGAGTGCGTTGAAGATGGAAGATATTGCTTATGCTATTTGTCGAGGTGGTTGGCCAAAATCTCTAACCAAGAAAAGTCAGAAGGCTGCACTTCGTCAGGTCACAGAGTATTTTGAAGCCATAACACGCTCTGACATTTCAAGAGTTGACGGAGTTGAAAGGGACGAATTCCGTGCAAAGAGACTTATGCGCTCATATGCACGATTACAAGGAGCAATGGCTAGTATCCCCACTATCATAGAAGATATGAAAACGAATGATCCGGAAGACATGAGCGACGAAACAGTCTCTTCATATATCAAGGCTTTAAAAAAGATTTTCGTGATAGAGGATATGCCAGCATGGAATCCTAATCTACGTTCCAAAACCTCTATACGCACCAGCGATACACGATATTTTGTCGACCCTTCTTTGGCTATCGCGGCTTTAGGAATAGGACCAAATGACTTGTTGAACGACTTGAATACTATGGGATTATTTTTTGAAACCCTGTGTGTGCGTGACCTTCGTGTGTATGCAGAAGCTAATGACGGAGACGTATTCCACTATAGAGACAAGAGTGGTCTTGAATGTGACGCCGTTGTGCATTTGAGAAATGGAAGCTATGGTCTTATTGAGATAAAACTGGGTGGCGATACGCTTATTGGTGAAGGGGCTGCTAATCTAAACAGCTTGGCAGAAAAGATTGACACGACAAAAATGAAGAAACCGTCGTTTAAGATGGTTTTAACTGCAGTAGGACAATATGCATATATTCGAACTGACGGCGTAATGGTTGTTCCTATCGGCTGCTTGAAAGACTAATAATATGGACCGACTTTCTCCACAGCAAAGGCACGAGAATATGGCTGCTATCCGGTCGAAGGACACGAAGCCGGAACTTATTGTGCGAAAGGGCTTGTGGAGTAGGGGATTCCGTTATCGTCTGAACGACAAGAGACTGCCAGGACATCCTGACTTGGTTCTCAGGAAATATCGCACTTGCATCTTCGTAAACGGCTGTTTTTGGCACGGACACAATGTGGCTTTGCCACAGACGGATGAGGGAAGAAGGATAACGGATGATGTGGAAAATTCTGCTTGCTGCAAGATACCCAAGACGAATCGTGAGTTCTGGGTGGCAAAGATTAGGCGAAACATGCAGAGGGACAAGGAAGAACAAAGGAAACTGGCCGAAATGGGTTGGCACTCGATAACGGTCTGGGAATGCGAACTGAAGCCAAAACAGAAGGAACAGACCTTAGACTCCATTGCCTTTACCCTGAACCATATTTTCCTGCAAGACAGAGGGGCTTATCCGGAACTGGAAGAGACCTACTTCCAAGCAGCGGAAGAAGAATGAAAGAATGAAAGAATGAAAGAATGAAGGCTGCGATTAAGCGAGAGAAAAGCCAAATTTATTTGAGCTATTTCGAGCGAGAGCAGTCTCGAACGAAGTTCAAGGCCTCGAGTAAGCGAGCAAAAAGTCAAATTTATTTGAGCTTTTCCGAGCGGGAGAGGTCTCGACCGCAGGTCAAGATAGATTATACAAATAACAAGAGGGAATAAAGAATGGAGGACACAATAAGAATCATCATCGGCTTAGGCCTCCAAGCGATTGTGTCTTACGTTCATTATCTCACTTCTCCTTTCCTTCAATCATTCCGCGAATCTCCTTGTCGAAGTCGGAATCGATGTGCTGTGTACGGTTGAAGATGTCATATTCTGCTTCCGCTTTCTCTTTGGCCTGCTGTGCCGAAATGTGGCCTTTGTCGGGCAATATCATATAGCGGCGGAATGACAAGAACTCATTAACGCTTGCGGAGAATTGCTCCATATTGAACGTGTTCTCGCGCTCGATGAGGTCTTCTATGTAATCAAAGAAGCCTGTTACAGCACGCTCCAGTTGACGGATTTTCGGCTCTGGCAGGTAGTTCTTCGCTATGCCCACATCGCTTTTCAGAATGCGTCCTTCGGGTGCATTCTTCCATGTGGTCAATCCCATGTTCTCTTTTGTGTGGTCGGCATTGGTGTATATAATCTCTGCTGCCGTCTGTCCCATGATGGCATAGTGAAAGCAGTTCTGAATCATGGCATAGAAATCGCGTGTGGTCTGTGCCTGACGGTCGTAATCTATGCTACATTCTGCATAAATATCGGTTATTTGCTGCCAAATACGCCGCTCGCTTGCTCGGATGGAACGCACGCGTTCAAGCAGTTCTCGGAAGTAGTCCTTGCCAAAAACTGCTGTTCCTTGTTTAAGCCGGTCGTCATCGAGTACGAATCCCTTGCGGATATACTCATTCAGTATCTTTGTAGCCCATTGGCGGAAACGTGTAGCCCTTAGGGAGGAAACCCGGTAGCCAACAGCAATAATGGCATCGAGAGAGTAGAAAGTTGTTTCTCTTTTTACCTCCCTCTCTCCCTCCATTTGAACTATTTCCATTTTGGAAACAGTTGTATCAGGCCTTAGTTCTTCTTCATCAAAGATGTTTTTTAGATGCTTGCTAATTGCAGGTATGTTCACACCAAACAACTGAGCCATAGCTTTCTGTGTGGCCCAAATGGTTTCGTCCTTGATTACCACCTGTACCTTTCCGTTCTCATCAGGCAGTTGATATAATATGAATTGTATCTCATTCATACGATTATTGCTTGGTTTTTTGCTTAGTATTGACAGTAATGTACAAACATCCAAATTGGTTGTTCCCCTTGTACCTGCGTATGCAGATGCACATCGGGTACAAAATTAGCAATTTTTCATTATAAACTTATAGCACAGAGGTGATTTCTATATGATAAAACTAATTTTGCGTTCTCAAACCTATCAAATCCTTAACTTCCTGCTCGGAAATCCAAACAAAATGTTTAATTTTGTGTCATAATTACAGAAGAAAGTACATGTCAGGAATGAAAATATACAAAGGTGAGTTTGGCAAGCAGCTCGAACTCCTTTTGGCTCCGCAGATAAAGGCCGGCTTTCCCTCTCCGGCTCAGGACTATATGCGGGAGAACCTTGACTAGCATGATTTCAAGAGTAAGAACCCGACCACGCGGTGGTCAGACATTATCGTATTAGAATAAAGGAATGACAACCGAACAACTCATACTCATCTATCTTGTCGCCATGAATGTTGTCACCTTCTTCATGTATGGCATCGATAAGTGGAAAGCCAAACGCTCCAAGTGGCGCATCTCGGAGGCAACCTTGTTGGGAATGGCAGTCATCGGCGGCAGCATAGGTGCTTGGCTGGGCATGAGAGTGTGGCACCACAAGACCATGCACAAGAAGTTCCAGTTTGGCATTCCCTTGATTCTAATAATACAGTTAGCTATTGTTATATGGTTATACAGCAGGAGATGAAAAGAAGGCTTTTGATTTCATTGCTAGGTATCATCGTTCTGATACCATTAGGCCTATGTTCTAGGCAAATCAGCTGGCTACCTAAAGAGACAGGTGATGCGCTTTGGGCTATGATGGTCTTTTGCTTTTGGCGCATCATTCTGGTCAAAAGCAAACTCCGAACAGTAGCCATTGTCAGCCTGGCACATTCATTTATAGTGGAATTTTCACAGCTCTTACGTTGGCAATGGCTTGTGTCATTTCGAAACACATTTGTTGGGCATATGATGTTAGGACAAGGATTCCTTTGGACAGACCTTGTGGCTTATGTGATAGGTATAACTATCATTTATTTGGTATTCAAAGAAATAGCCCGTACTGAGAAAACTGGCAAGAAAGAGAATTACCTGGAAAAGATATGAGCAGAATAATCCGAGAAGCCAAGCAGACAGACATAGTTGACATTATGAAGGTGATGGAAGCTGCTAAGAAGATCATGCGTTCTTCTGGCAATATGCACCAATGGGGAGAAGGTTATCCATCCGAAGCTGTCATTACCTCAGACATGGAGAAGAACGGAGGCTTTGTCATAGAAGATGAAGGCCGTATTGTAGGCTACTTCGCCTTCCTGCCATCACCAGAACCCACTTACCATAAGATATACGATGGCAAATGGTTGGACGATGAGCTGCCGTATCATGTAGTCCACCGTATTGCCAGCTATCCAGACGCTCATCATATCTTCAGCGATATGATAGACTTCTGCTTTGCCCATGATACAAACATCCGGATTGATACACATCGTGACAATACCATCATGCAGCACAATCTGCAGAAGCAAGGCTTCACCTATTGTGGCATCATCTATTTGGCATCAGGCGACGAGCGATTGGCTTACCAAAGAATAGCAAAGTGACGTTTTAGCTAATTTCTTCCAAAGCACCTGTCTCGGAGTCAATAATGAAGCCTCTGACCACAACATCCTTTGGCACAAGGGGATGTGTCTTGATGGTCTCAACTGTCTTGCGGACAGAGGTTGGCGTGTCCTTGAAGCCCTCCAGCCATTGGTTGAGGTCTATTCCGCACTTGCGGATGGTGTCGAGTGTCGCGTCTGTCACACCACGGGCAATCATCTCGTGGTGGAAGTGGTTGTAGCTCATGTGGCAGGCTCCACAATGAGAGTGAGCCACTACCATTATCTCCTGCACTCCCAATTCATATATGGCGACAATCAGGCTGCGCATGGCCGAGTCGAAAGCAGAAATCACCAGCCCGCCGGCATTCTTGATGATCTTTGCGTCACCATTCTTCAGTCCAAGAGCGGCTGGTAGCAACTCCGTCAAACGTGTGTCCATACAGGACAGCACAGCCAGCTTCTTGTCCGGGTACTTGTCCGTGAGATACTTCTCGTAGCCTTTCTGCTCGACAAAAGACTTGTTGTATTCAATAATCTGGTCTATCATATTTCATTTATCAAATTTCTCTGCAAATATACGAAAAAGTTGCAATTTACGAATGAAAGAAGTCTGTGAAATACTAATTTTATTTGTAAATTTGACCTGCGGTCGAAGTTCTTGCGCTCCAGTAGATGCTCAGGCGGCAAAGCCGGTGTCCTCTCGCTCGAAAAAGCTCAAATAAATTTGGCTTTTTGCTCGCTTATTCGTAACTTTGCAGCAGAAAAAGGATGAGGCTGGCATGAGCAGGAAGTCAATACCCTTTAATTCTATTGAGACAAATATGGCATACACAAGATTTGAGCAATCGGAAGAGGCCCAGCGAGAGGAGCTGATTCGCAAGATAGAGGCTTCTGTGAGGGGCATGTCCATACGCGAACTGGAGGCTTTATGTTACGAACTCAGCACGAAAAACTATATAAGCGAACGGATGTGACACAATTGCCTCTTGTTATGAAATTTCAGACTTCGAAAGCAATAGTGCAGATGAGAAGGTGGCTCTGGATGCTGACAGCAATACTGGCTTTAAGCTGTTCTGTGGTTCTGGCGGCTTGTGCCAATAGTAAGGCGACGGCTGGGAACGGGCTGCAGTCGGTTTCCATTGCCTCAACAGATTCACAAGTCTCTAAAGACGGAAAGGTTGCCGAAATCAAAAGTCGAGGCACTTTGCTTGTTGGTACGACAGGAGACTACCGTCCGCTTTCGTTTCGCGAGAGTGACGGCTCGTATTGGGGCTTTGGCATAGAGGTGGCAAAGGAGATTGCTAAGGAGTTGGGCGTGAAGGTTGCGTTCGTCCAGACCTCTTGGCCTACGCTTTCGGCTGATGTGATGGCAGAACCTCAGACTTTCGACTTCGCCATAGGCGGCATCACCATCACGGATGCAAGACGCGAGACAATGCTCATGAGCGAGGGTTATCTTTCTAACGGCAAGACCATCCTCTGCAGGGCTTCAGAGAGCAAGAGATACAAGTCGCTTTCCGACCTGAACAAGCCTGAGGTGAGGGTGATGGTGAATCCAGGCGGGCTGAATGAGAAGTTTGCTCACGAGAACCTGTCGCATTCCTCGATTATCGTTCATCAGAAGAACGAGGAAATTCCCACTCTCGTAGCAGAAGGAAAGGCTGATGTGATGATTACGGAAATTACGGAGGCTCCCTATTATGTGCAGGCTGACTCTCGTTTGGCAGCACCTCTCCTGAGCAAGCCTTTCAATCACGGAGAGATTGGCATCCTGATGCGGAAAGGACAGGACGACTTGCTCCAAGTAGTAAACGACATCATTCGGAAGATGAAGCGGAACGGCACGCTTCGACGCCTGAAGAAGGAGTACGGGCTTAGATAGAGTAAGGAATTAAGAGTTAAGGGTTAAGCAATATATCTGAGCCTGACATCTTTTTTGTATCTTCAATCATTCATAGTACTCGATTCGGAGTTCATCGCTCACGATATAGTCCTCTTGGTTGTCGTCATAGAGATAGACGATACGAAGTCCTCGATATGAGGCAGGAACCTGAAGTTTGTCGAGTAAATGCCAGCGAGGTCTGCCGAAGTCGTACGACGCGCGATCCAGAATGAGCCGATTACTTGTCCAGTCAAACTGGTAGTACCCTCCGCCTATACACTTGTCGTCGCCCAGAAGCAGGTCTTTGTGCTGGTTGACCATTCCCAGGCGCAAGAAGCCATCCATAGTTATGATGAACTTGGGTTGTTCCATAAACATTATGTTGCAAATTCTGGTGTAAAATTACGAAATATAAATAAGTTTTACAATCAGAATGAGCAGAATTCGCATGATATAATTCATTTTGTATCGACAAACCTATCAAATCAGGATATTCCTGCTCACTAATCCAAACGAAATGCTTAAATTTGTGACTTGAAACGACATATATAAGGTTTGTTATGAAAAGGATACTAATGGCATTTTGCATAGTCCTGTAGGTTGCCTCAGCTGCAGCTCAGTCTGCAATCAAAAAGGTTTATAACGAAGACATTAATCCGCTGGAGCAGATAGACCATGCTATCGACCAGGCTAAAGCTAAAGGCAAGTTCGTGGTCTGTCAGGTTGGAGGAAACTGGTGCCCTTGGTGCCTTCGGTTTGCCGATTTCGTTTCGAAGGATACAACCATCAGTAAAGTGATTGACGAGAACTTTGAGTACATCCACGTGAACTACAATCCCCGCAAATCGGAAAATGAAGAAAAGCAGCAACAGGCAAGAGTCTTGATGGAAAGGCTCGAGAACTGTGGTCGCTTCGGGTTTCCTGTCTTTGTTGTACTCAACAAAGATGGCAAGGTGCTTCACATACAGGATTCCAGCTTCCTTGAAGAAGGTCAGGGGTACAATCAGGAGAAGGTGCTTCGCTTCTTCAAGGAAGGAAATCCTTATTTGTGTCAATGATTCAAATGTTGAAAGTGATGAAAATAACTGGGATTAATCAGACTAGGAATGGCAGATGCGGGGTGACTTGTGCTGAGAGATTAGATAGAAGGTGCTGTGAAAACAGATAGATGAAGCAGAGAAAAAGGGAGGAATGTGCAGAGAAAAAGGGTAAAATGTGCTGTCGATTCCGTTCTGTTCCGCCCGCCCTCATATATTGGGGCGGCCGCCCCAATATATGAGGGCACTCGACCTTATCTGTCCGAGCGGCCGTCCAAAACCATTTTTAGACTGTTATTCATAGGAGAAGACTCCTTTTGTGCCAACAGCTATATTATTTTAGTAGCCAATTTTTAATTGTCAATTTAATGTTGTAACTTTGCACCGGAAGTGAACACGAATCAGACGATTTTGGCCGAAATAATAACATGATGTCACGCCCTACGACTGGCAATGCTACCTCGACTTCTTGGATGCAATTTGGCATTAAAGAACAGTAGTTACACAAGACAATTCATGAGCACAAAACTGATTATATTTGATTTCGATGGAACATTGGGCGATACCCGTCGGAACATCGTCACCACGATGCAGATGACCATCTCAGAAATGGGGCTGCCTTGCCGTAGCGAGCAGCAATGTGCTTCCACCATCGGGCTCCCGCTGGCAGGCTGTTTCGAGACGCTCTTTCCTGACCTCCAGCCTGACCGGATTCAACTTTGTGCTGAGACTTATAGAAGACTTTTCGACGAGAACCTTCGTGCCATCAAACCCCAGTTGTTCCCTCGTGTCGCAGAAACATTGAAAGCCCTCAAGATGCAAGGATTCGTGCTCACGATTGCCTCCTCGCGTTCGCATGCTTCATTGTCTGAACTCACGAAAGATTTGGGCATATCGGGCTGCATATCGCTCCTGATTGGAGCCGACGATGTGGTGAATGCAAAACCCAATCCAGAACCGGTTCTTAAGACGCTAACCGCTATGCAATTCTCTAAAGATGAGACACTTGTTGTGGGCGATATGGCAGTCGATATCCTGATGGGAGCAAATGCAGGCACCAAGACTTGTGGCGTGTCCTGGGGCAACGGAACAAGGGCAGAACTGGAAGAGGCTGGCGCAGATTATATCATCGGCGACATTGGTAAACTCATAAAAATAGTGAGCCCTGTCTTTTGACAAAGCTCACAAATCTTTTCCTGTCTCTTTATTCTGCCTCTCGGCACTTCTGGACCAACCGTTTCCCCAATTCGTAGGCATTCTTGAGGTCGGTCTCGAAATGCTCGTCACGATATTTGCGCTTCTCTTCTTCCGAAAAGAGATTGAAGTCGTAGCGCGAATAGTCGTTGAACTGATAGGTATTGCAGACGTAAAGCGTTTCAGAGTATCCGTATATGTCGGCCATCACCTTCGTGTTCTCCTCTAAAATAGGTGGATAGCCAACGACCTTCATGTAGTCTTCTGGGCAGTTCATCGTGAAAATCATGGCCGTTGGAATCACTTTGCTGCGAAGGGTAATGTGCTTGCCGTTCTCGTAGAGATAGGTGCCGATGGGGAACATCAGTCGCTCCATAAACGAGCGAATCTCACCTGTCGGATAGCTGTAATAAACGGGCGAGCCAAGCACAATGACATCGGCCTCTCTGCAACGCTCCAAAATGGGGCGAAGGTCATCTTTCAAGGCGCAAACGCCATTCGTTTTCGAGTTCTTGATCTTGCAGGCAAAACAACTCTTGCAGCCCTTGAAATCAATGTCGTAGAGGTTCACCAGCTCGCATTCTGCTCCAGCGTCCTGAGCACCCTTCATGGCACTCTCCAATGCCTTGAATGTGTTCCACTTCTTTCGTGGGCTGCCGTTAATAAAGATTGCCTTTAATGTTTTGTTTTCCATAGTATTAAGTTTGTTTATTTGATTTGTTGTGTAATGTTACTTCAAGGCTGGCAGGATGTAATCCCATATGAGGTTTTGCTCAGCTTGCATGTCGTTCAGTTGGGCTGTGTTGACGACTACAGCATCTTTCTCTGGAATGATGATGATGTATTGCCCGCCAGCTCCATCAGCACGGAAAGCATTATGGCGGCAACGCCACATCTGGTAGCCGTAACCTTGCACCCAATCGCTATTCTCGAGCGTCAGCCCGCTCTCGTTCACCTTGTCTGCCCTGACCCATGAGGGTTGGCAGGGCACTTGCTTGCGTGTCATCTCGATGGCGTAGTCTTTTGGCAGCACCTGTTTGCCTTTCCATTTGCCTTTTTGCAGCAAGAGCTGTCCCATCTTCGCCAAATCCTCGGTCCTCAGATATAGTCCCCAACCTCCACAATTGATGCCTTGCGGACTCTCCTCCCAACGAGGCTTCTCTATACCGAGAGGGTCAAAGAGGCGTGACTGCAGATAGTCCACAACTTTCTGTCCTGTAACCTTTTGCACGATAGCTGAGAGCATGTATGTGCCCATGCTATTGTAGCAGAAATATGTGCCTGGCTCATGTTCTACAGGCCATGAGAGGAAGGTCTTGACCCAAGTATCATCATCTTTCCTTCGAGGCTCGGAATCGTGTCCGCAATTCATGGTAAGCAAGTTGCGAATGGTTACCTTCTTCAGGTTCTCCGAAGGAAGGGCAGGCAGGTCATCGGGGAAGAAAGAGATCAGTTTGTCGTCGAGCGAGAGCAGTCCTTCGCCGATAGCAAGCCCCACAGCAGCCGAGGTGAATGTCTTGCTAACGCTGTTCAGGATGTGCGGCTTCTCGGCTTCAGCTCCGTTCAGCCATTTCTCGTAAAGCACTTTCCCATGCTGCAATATCATTACGCTATGGATGTTAAGTTTTTGTTCTGAAGCAGCTTGTAGGTATTTCGCCATAGCCAAATCCAATGTGCTTTGAGGCTTTGCTCGTTTTATCGCAGCCACTTTCTTCGGCATTTCTTTTGGCAGGTTTTTAGTCAGGGCTTTGCCGTCTATGCAGCAAAGACAAAGACAGAGCAGACAAATGAATCTTGTTGTTATATGCATATTAGTAAACATTAGAGTTATTCTTCGCTGAGTTTTGCCAAACCGCCTTCGGAGGTTTCTTTGTAGAGCGATGGCAAGTCTTTTCCTGTTTGTTTCATGACACGAACCACGCGGTCGAAGCTTACCCTGTGCTGTCCATCGGAAAGCGAGGCGTAGAAGTTTGCGTCAAGAGCACGAGCGGCAGCAAATGCGTTGCGTTCGATGCAAGGGATTTGCACCAAACCACATACGGGATCGCATGTCATGCCGAGGTGATGCTCAAGTCCCATTTCAGCCGCATATTCTATTTGAGCCACGCTACCGCCAAAAAGTTGGCATGCCGCTGCAGATGCCATGGCGCTGGCAACGCCCACTTCTCCCTGACAGCCTACGTCGGCACCCGAAATGCTGGCATTCTCTTTGACAAGATTGCCTATCAATCCGGCTGTGGCGAGGGCATGAAGTATGCGTTCTTCGGAGAATAAATGGTTGTGCCCCAGATGATATAGAACGGCAGGAAGTACGCCGCAAGAACCGCATGTCGGAGCCGTCACGATGAGTCCTCCGGAAGCATTCTCCTCGCTTACGGCAAGGGCATAGGCATAGACCAGTCCCGAACTCTGCAGGTTGGCTTTGTAGCCCTTCGCTTTCGTGTAATAAATGGGTGCCTTTCGTTGCAACCCAAGCGGACCGGGGAGGACACCTTCGTGGTCAATTCCGCGCTCCACAGCATCTTGCATAACTCGCCAAACCTCTCGCAGGTAGTCCCAAATCTCTTGTCCCTCGCATTGCTCCACATACTCCCAGAAAGCATGTCCAGTCTCTTGACACCAAGCCATGATGGCTTTCATAGTTGTGAGCGGATAGAGTGGGGCGTCGTCGGTTTGCGAAATATCTTGCTCTTCACCTTCAGAAAGTGCGCCTCCGCCAACACTATAAACCGTCCATTCGTCCACGAGAGAACCGTCAGGCTGGCGTACTGCAAACTTCATCCCGTTAGGGTGGAAGGGCAGGAAGACCGAGGGTTCCCAATGAATGGTAACCTCTCCTTGAGGCTCGAGAACACGAAGGATGGCAACATCCGTCATGTGACCTTTGCCCGTTGCGGCAAGCGAGCCATAGAGCGTGACGTCGAAAGCCGTTGCTTCCGGGTGCTTCTCGAGGTACTCGATGGCAGCAGCCTGCGGTCCCATGGTGTGGCTGCTTGAAGGCCCAATGCCGATGCGATATAGTTCTCTTAGTGATTTCATAATCTATTTGTTATTCAGATATTTATCAAACAATTGGCGAAGTAAGGCTTCGTTATCTATCATCTTGCGTAACTCATCCAGTCGAAGGGTATTTGGCGAGTCGTCGAACCACAGTTTCAGGTAGCCTCCGCGACCATATTTCTCCTTTAGATGAGCCACCATTCGCTTGAAATGTTCCTCGCGGTCCAACTCCGGATAGTGGTCCAAACCGAATTGGACAGTCCGTTCGATGATGTTCAGCGGGTCGATGTGTCGGTCTGCTTCCGCCACGATGCGACCATAAATGGTTCGAGGCTCGTGGCCGGCAGAGGCGCGATGGTCTTCCGCGGCATCAGCCATCACGGCAATCTGTTCCTCCGAGAACCAGCGACGCAGGTTCTGATCTGCTTGTATGATTCTGGCAGAGGCTTCGTGATGATGCTCACGACCTTCGGAGAGTCCCGTGTCATGATAGGCAGCAATGGCATAAACCATGTTGATGTCCACATCCATACGTTCGGCTAAGTCCATGCTCTGACGGATGACCATTCGGGCATGATCCTGCTGATGAGCCTTATCGAAAGCATCATATCGAGGCAGGATTTTTGCCTCGACATATTGCAGAAGGTCTTGATTTATAGATTTTTGCGTCATCTCTGTGCTTGGCTCTACAAACCTTTCACCCAATCCTCGATGTCTTTCTTTGAAGCGCGGTTCAGCAACTTGCCTTCCTTCCAATTGAGGTTAGGATAGGCGTTTTTCAAGTCCTCGCAAGACTGCTTGATGCTGCTGCCGCCAGATGTTGCGAAGGGAATGACGGTCTTTCCCTTGAAGTCGTAAGCCTCCATGAAGGTGTTGATGATGGTGGGGCAGGTGTTCCACCAAATGGGGAAGCCCACGTAGATGACATCGTATTTCTTTATGTCTTTGAGCTTGCCGGTGATGGCAGGACGCGAGCTTTTGTCCTTCATCTCCACAGAAGAGCGGCTTTGCTTGTTGCGCCAGTCGAGATCGGCATCAGTATAAGGTTGTTCGGGCTTGATTTCGTGCAAGGTCGCCTTCGTCACCTCAGCAAGTTGTTGGGCAGCAGCCTTCGTCGTACCAGTTGCCGAGAAGTATGCCACCAGAACTTTCGTGCCCTTGCTTTCCTTTTGTTTCTTCGTCTGTGAACTTGCACTCAGGCAAATCGTCAGGAGTGCAACAATCATTAATGCAATCTTCTTCATAATATAAAGGTATATAGTTACTAAAGCATTTTTCTTAACTCTTCCAGCACTTTCAGGTCGGCAGGAAGCCATTTCACGCTGTCCATTTCGTCCTTCTGGAGCCACTTTGCCGCTTCGTGCTCATTGAGGCTCAGTCCATCCGAAAGCAGCGAGCAAAGGAAGCAATGCATCCTGAGCCTGAACTTCGGATAGTCGTATTCCACGGTACAGAGGAAGTCGTCCACCGAGATTTCTGCCGATAGTTCCTCGCGAATCTCGCGCCGTAGTGCCTTTTCTCGAGTCTCGCCAGCCTCCATCTTTCCTCCAGGGAACTCCCACCAGTCTTTCCATTCGCCATAGCCTCTTTGCGTGGCGAAGATGCAGTCTCCCTTGCGGATAATGGCAGCAACGACTTCAATCTCTTTCATGCAGAATATGTTATTTCTCTCGCAAAATTACAAAAAAAAGAGGAAAGAGGTATGATGAGTGAAGAATTATTTCGTAAATTTGCACTATAAATGTCCTTATTTCATATGAAACAGATTGTCCTTTGGCTTCGCATTATTCGTCCGCAAACTCTTTTCGCGTCTCTTTGTCCGGTTTTGGTCGGTCTGATGGTTGCCCAAACACATATCCCACAATCAAGTTCCACTATGAAACTGACGGCTTTACTGACCGTTCTATGTGCTCTTGCTTTACAAATTCTCAGCAACCTCATAAATGATTACTACGACTACAAGCGCGGCACAGACAAGCAGGGCAGGGTAGGCTTCAAACGTGCATTGGCAGAGGGATTGGTCAGCGAACGTGAGATGCTTACCGCTTGCCTTGTCACCCTTTCGATAGCCCTGATTCTTGGAGCAGTTCTCTGTTACATCGGTGGTTGGGTAATTGTGGTCATCGGCATTACAGCCATCCTGTTTGCCTGGCTCTATACTGCCACACCTTATTCGCTTTCCTACCTCGGCATTGCTGACATCTTTGTGTTCCTCTACTATGGCGTTATCGCTACATGGGGAACTGTCTGGCTGCAATTCCAGTCAGCAGAGCAGCCTTTCGACTTCAGCCTTTTTACACCTGTCTATGCAGGAGCAGTATGCGGACTTATCTCGATGTGTGTGCTGGCCATCAACAACATTCGCGATGTGGATGACGACCGCTTGGTTGGCAAGCGCACCATTCCCATCAGGGTGGGGAAGACGTGGGCACTTGTACTCTTAGGAGTCGTAGTAGCCCTCATGCCTCTATTTGCTTGGCTAGCCTTTGGACTGAACTGGGCTGTTGGTATTATCATCCCAGCCATTGTTCTGTATCTCAATGTCTTGCGAGCAAAAGGAGCCCAGTACAACCTTTGCCTGCTTCAGGCAGGTGTTGTCAACCTCGTCTATGTTGTTCTCGTATGGATGAGCATCTGAAAAGGGGGTGTTCCTAAACCCTCTAGTGAACTTCATCAAATCCACACGAGGATTTCATCAAATCCACACGAGGATTTTGCCAAATCCTCACGTCGATGTTGCCAACACTTCTTATAAATTATAATTCTATTGGCGCGTGGGGGCTTTCTTGTTTTGTGATTGCACTTTTTTAGCCTTTCGGAGAAGATAACTTTGCCGCTTATGGTACATTATCGCAAATAAATTTGAATTTATTTGGTTCGAATCCTCAAAAAAACTATCTTTGTGACGAAATTGCCATAATATGGGAGCAATTATAAAGCGACAAGAATAAAACTACAACTTATAACATTCATAAAAACATGAAAAGATTTACCCTATCCATCCTGATGCTCTGTTCCACCATCATGATGACGGCAGAACCAGTCGGCAAACAATCGGCGCTCTACACTGCCCAGAACTACATGCTTGCGAAAGGCAAAACCATCCAGTCTGCTCAGCCCTCCTTCAAATCCACGAGAAAAGGCGCAGCGCAAGCCTCGGATGATGCCTACTACTACGTTTTCAATGCCGGAAACGACGGTGGCTATGTCATTGTGTCTGGTGATGACCGCACAGAACCCATCCTCGGATACGTGGACCATGGTTCGTTCGACCCTGAGAATATCCCCGAGAACATGCGTTCGTGGCTGCAAGGATATAGCGATGAAATCAAGTACATTGTGGAGAACAATATCCAGCAAGGCGATCCTCGCATCAAGAAACGCAACAAAGTGCGCGGCACCAAGCACAGCGTGCCCGAACTGCTTACTACCAGATGGAACCAGGGAAGGCCATACAACCTCACCTGTCCTGACTACTATCTGGAAAAAGACAAGAATGAGGAGACCTCTCTTCCACTGAGAAATGGCCCTGCGACAGGCTGTACAGCTACAGCAATGGCTCAGACAATGGCCTACTACAGGTATCCTGACAAGACGAAGGCCATTATCCCCGCCTACAGCATAACCTATACGTCAGAAAAAGACGGATCGAAGAAAACCACCACGCAAAAGGCTATTCCACGCAACACACCAATTGACTGGGATAACATGTTCGACACATATTCCTGGTCAGATGGTCAAGTAGCCAATGTGCACGACTCGGCCGTTGCCAACCTGATGCACTACTGCGGACAAGCAGTAAACATGCACTATGGTCCATCCTCCGGCGCGAACTTCAACGCTGAGGTCTTCATCAAGTATTTCGGTTACGACAATAGTGCCTACAGAGGCAATCGCAGCGACTACAGCATAGACGATTGGTTCGATATGTGCTATAAGGATATTTCGGAGGGCTATCCCGTCTGCTTCGCCGGGTTCTCGTCTGGCGGCGGACATGCGTTTGTGCTCGACGGCTTCGATGGCGACAACCTCTTCCACGTGAACTGGGGCTGGGGAGGCGGCAGCAACGGCTGGTTCCTTGTCGGAATCCTCAATCCGGGCGATAACAGCGGTATCGGTGCAAGTAGCAGTAGCGACGGTTACAGCATGGGACAGTATGCACTCTTCAACCTTCGCCTGCCCGACACCAATAGTGCCGACACATATCTTTTCATAAAAGACGTTACAACAACAGGCACTTCCATCAAGGCAACCTTCGAGAACAGGACTGGAGCCTCGGGTAGTTTCCATACGGGTATTGTCAGAATGGAAGACGACGGCACTTACTCACTCGTTGGTAGTCAGCAGACCATCTCTGGAATGGCTAACAACACTACGCAAACCAAGACTTTTGCCGTCAAAGGTAAACTCCCAGAAGGCACCTACAAACTCTCGCCAGCCAGCAAAGCTACAAGGAACACGGAATGGCGACCCAAGTACAACCTATACAACCACTACATTGAAGCTGTTGTAGATAGCGAGGGCAACGTTACGTTAACGCCTGTCGATATCAATAACGGCAACGATATCAGCATAGACACAATTGTCTTCCCAGGCACTCGCATTGTCGGAAAGGAGCAGGAAGTGAAAGTGACCTACCGCAACAATGGCAACGAATATTTCAGAGAAATTCACTTCTTCGCAAGCAAAACACAAGACAAGATTTATACAGAACATCGCGCTCCTGTAGCCGTAAGAAAAGGCGAGACTGTAGATGTCTCCTATTTCTTCAAACCCGAAGAGACCGGCACATACAACCTCTGGTTCTGCACGAGCAACAATGGAAGCGGAGTGGTCGGTCAAGGCACAGTGGAAATCATCGAGGAAGCACAAGCTGTCAAAGCCAACCTCTCAGTCAGTTCCATGACTGTAACCAATTTGGTCAGCAGCATAGCCTATGGCAACCGACTGGTCGGAAAAGTCTCCATCAGGAATAATGCGAAAGTCCCATACAACGGCGGCGTACGTCTCCAGATTTGGACACAGTATGGCGGCAGCGGTTCGGCATATAGCGGATCAAGCCAAACACACAACATCGATGTGCTTGCTGGCAAAGTAGCCACTGTGGATTTCACCTTCGACAACCTCGCACCAGACAACAAGTATTTCGTCGCCGTCAATTATGTTAACCAAGATGGTAGCCTGACTAGTGGCGGAGTATGGGATCACGGCTGGATGATGAAAGATGGACTTTGCTACTGGAAGTACGATGGCACCATTGCCGCTATGGCCTATAAGAGCACCATCTCCTTCGCAACCGCTACTGCAAGTGGCGTCTATGCAAATTGCACAGGAAAGATCTCGCGCTTGACGCCAAGCAGGAACAATCCCAACGTAATTTATGCATTTGGAGAAGGAAAAGAAACGCCAGCTAATCTGGATACTACAAACGTCGTGAAAGGCAAACACGCCGACCACATCTGCCTCATAAACAGCAAACCATACTATGTTCCAGTATCCTTTGATGCCGACACCGCTTCCTACACCTATACCTTCCCCGAAACAGAGAAGGGAACAGGATGGCACGCCATTACAATGCCCTTCGAAGTGGACTCTATCTATGTGGATGACGAATACGTCTCGCTCGACGATACACTTAAGCACTTTTGGATATACGAGTTCACAGCCGAAGGCGATAATGGTGAAGTAATCTTCGCACCAGCCAAAGTGTTGAGAGGAGCCACACCGTACATCATTGCAGCTGACTCCACGATGGCAGGACGTTCTATCGTCTTCCGCTCGCTCGACGTTCCGTTCTTCAAGACTGGTTCTGACAAGATGGTAGTCACTTCGCCAGATTATCAGTTCCATGGTACAACGTTTGCCCCCAAACTTAAAGATTGTTACATGCTGAACGAAGAGGGAACTGCCTTTGAGTATGTTACTACAACAAAAACTCTCAATGCCCAATCTTCTTACTTCACCACGAATCTGCCTGAAGAATTGCAGCCAGAAAGCATCGTCCTGCCCGACGTTCCAGTAGTGCAAATGCATGTGACAACCCTCGACGAGATGGCCACTAATGAAATCGTTGCAGGCAAATACGACCAGATTACCCTGAAGCGTGCATTCGAAGCCGGATGGAACACCATCTGTCTGCCCTTCGAAATCAGTGACGTAGAAACCATCTTTGGAGAAGGCTCCAAAGCATATTCATTCCTTGGCTTCGTTCAGGGAGAACTTGACTTCCTGATTACCGATAAACTCGAAGCTGGTCAGCCCTACATCATCTATCTTCCCAACGCCATCACAGAGGATATCGTCTTGACAGACATCCAGATTGACGCAAGCAACACCAGCGCTGGATACATATTCGTGAACGGTGCCTATTTCCACGGCACATACTTCCCCTTCACAGAAATCGTGACAAGAGCAGAGGTGATTAACTTCTATGTCCTGAACACCGACGGTTCGATTACAATATACGACGAAGAGGCTGGCTTAGGTGGTTTCCGAGGCTACTTCGAACTGCCTGTAGAAGAGGGAGAGGAGGAAGTAATTCTCCGTCCCTATGATGACCCAACGGGAATCAATTCCATCTCTAATTCCCTGATAAAGGGTCAGGCAATCTACAATCTTGCTGGTCAACGCTTGAACAAGACCCAAAAGGGCATCAATATTGTAAACGGAAAGAAGATTATAATCAAGTAGCTTAACAAACTGCGCTTGGCCTTGTTCCCATTCGGGAGTAGCCAAGCGCAGTTTGTGTTTCCCCAGACTAAAACTAACGCAACTATATTTAAATGAAAAGATTGTCTTTATCTTTCCTGACACTCTGCTGTATCATGATTGTCAATGCAGAACCTGTTGGGAAACGAGTTGCGCTATACACCGCACAGAACTACATGCTGGTAAAAGGCAAAAGCATCCAGTCAGCTCAGCCTTCCTTTAAATCCACAAGAAAAGGCGCCGCGCAAGCCTCGGATGATGCCTACTACTATGTTTTCAATGCAGGAAATGACGAAGGCTATGTAATCATTTCAGGTGATGACCGCACAGAGCCCATCCTCGGATACGTAGAGCAAGGTTCTTTCGACCCCGATAGCATCCCCGAGAATATGCGTTCCTGGTTGCAATTCTATGCCGACGAAATCAAGTACATCATCGACAATAACATTCAGCCAGACTCACCCCTTCTCAAGAAACGCAACAAGATTCGTGGCACGAAACATAGCATCCCAGAGCTAATGAGTTCACGCTGGAATCAAGGTAACCCCTATAACATTACCTGCCCCAAGTACTACAAAGGCAACGGCTCTCTTGCTTATCCTGCAACAGGTTGTGCTGCGACTGCAATGGCGCAGGTCATCAACCATTACAAGTTCCCGGAAAAGACAAAAGGCCTCATTCCGAAAATCTCCAAAACATACAAACTGGATGATGGTACGGAAAAGACTGTAACGACAGAGGATATTCCGCGTAACACTCCTATTGATTGGGAGAACATGTGCGACACATATTCTTGGGAAGATGGTCATGTGGCCAATGCTCAGGACTCGGCTGTAGCCAACCTGATGTACTATTGTGGGCAGGCCTTGAAGATGGGCTATGGCGCTACTTCTGGTGCCGACACATCCAGGTCGCGTGATGCTCTTGTAAACTATTTCGGTTTCGACGATAGTGCCTTTTGGGGGAGTCGCGCCAATTATGGCATTGACGAATGGTTCGATATGCTCTATAATGAACTGGAAGCCGGTTATCCTGTGCTTTATCGCGGGCACTCGTCTGGCGGTGGACATGCATTCGTGCTCGATGGTTTCGACGGAGAAGAACTGTTCCACGTCAACTGGGGCTGGGGAGGAGGAAGCAATGGTTGGTTCCTCGTTGGCATCCTTAATACACACGACACGAGCGGTATGGGTGCAAGTAGCAGCAGCGACGGATACAGCATGACTCAGGGAGGTGTGTTCAATCTTCGCTTGCCCGACAACATCAAGGCAGACACATATCTTAATATTAAAGACATTAGCATCAGTGGCACATCTGTCAAAGCTACGTTCGAGAACCTAACAGGCCTTAAAAGCAGTTTTAATACAGCTGTCGTGAAACTGGAAGACGATGGAAGTCTGTCTCTCGTGGGCAGTCAGCAGACCATCTCCAGCATGGCCAACAATACCACGAATGCCAAGACCTTTGCCATCAACAATAAACTTCCCGAAGGAACCTACAAGCTCTCTCCGGCGAGCAAACCGGTAAGGAGTGACAAATGGAAAGCCAAATATAACCTGCGCGACCAGTATATCGAAGCCATTGTTGATTCGGAAGGCGTTCCAACAATGCGTATCGTCAATCCGGTTTATGACATCAGCATTGACACCATCATCTTCCCTGGTACACGCATTGCGGGACAAGAGCAGGAAGTGAAGGTCGTCTTCCGTAACAATGCCGACGAGTATTTCAAGGTCATATACTTCTTTGCCAGCAAGACTCAAGTGAAGACCTATACAGAGAGCAAATCGATGGTTGCGGTCCGCAAGGGCGAGACCGTAGAAGTGTCTTTCTTCTTCAAGCCCGAAGAGACAGGCACCTACAATCTCTGGTTCTGCACTGGTGACAAAGGCGAAGGTTTGGTGGGGCAAGGCTCGATGGAAGTCATAACGGAGGCGGAAGCAGAGAAGGCGAATCTTGCCGTCAAGTCGTTTGATATTCATAACCTCGTCAGCGGAGTTGCTTGTGGCAAGCGTCTTATCGGCAAGGCTACTATCCAGAACAATGACAACAAAGACTTTCGCGGAAGCATACGTCTGCAGTTGTGGAAACAGAAGGTTGGCAGCAACTCTGCTACAAGTAGTTCTACCCGCACGTATAACGTTAACATAGCTGCTGGTGGTACAACCGATGTGGAGTTCAACTTTGATAACCTTTCTGAGGGTAATTATTATCGAGTCAAAGCAATGTATGGCAATCAGGAAGGAAGCTTAACCAATGGTGGCCTTTGGGATCATAAGTGGGAAATGAAAGAAGGTGTCATTTACTGGAAGAATGACGGTTCTGTTGCCGGACTGGCATATCGCAGTATAATCTCAGTCAACAGGGTTTCCCTTTGTGGCTTGTTTGCAGATTGTGGCAGTAGGATTGCACGTCTCACACCATGCGAGGACAACCCCAACGCTATCTATGCTTTTACCGAAAGCATGGCGCTTCCGACTAACATCGACGCTTATAATGTGGTGAGTGGCAATCACGCCAGACACATCAATCTGTATGACGGCAATCCCTTCTTCCTGCCAACCAGTTTCGAGGCAGACAGTGCGTCCTATACTTATACGTTCCCTGAAACAGAGGCTGGCACGGGTTGGCACGCTATCACAATGCCTTTCGAGGTTGACTCTATATTTGTGGATGACGAATTCGTTTCGCTCGACGATACGCTCAAGCACTTCTGGATTTACGAATTCGCAGCTCAATGTGATGGAGAACTCATCTTCGCTCCTGCAACTGTGCTGCGTGGAGGCACACCATACATCATTGCTGGCGACGCCAATATGGCTGGTCATTCTGTTGTTTTCCGGTCGCAAAACGCATCATTCTTCAAGTCTGGCACAGACAAGATGGTCGTCTCTTCGCAGCACTATCTGTTCCGTGGCAACACACTCTCACCAGTTGTCAAGGATTGTTATGTCATGAATCAGGAAGGAACAGCCTTCGAATATGTCACGGACGACACGCCTGTGTCTGCTCTGAGCGCTTACTTTACCACTCGTTTGCCTGCGGATTTGCGTCTGCCAAGCATTGTGTTGCCGGATGTGCCAGTAAACAACGATGTAGATCCTGACGGCATAACTTCTCCCCGAACCACGCTTGACGGGAAGGACTTCCACAAACAAGGCTCGACGATTGTTAACCTTGCCGGTCAAAGACTCAGCAAGATGCATACGGGCATCAACATTGTGGGCGGAAAGAAGATACTGCGATAGGGATGATTCTCCACAAAAAGAAAGGCAACTTGTCTCGCGACAGGTTGCCTTTTTTTGGTATTAACTATTTAAGGTAAAAAGATTGTTTAGTCAACATTGACGTTGCAAAGATAATACTTTTTACGGTAATAGCAAGAAACAAAGCCTAACTTTTTATGCATATAGGCATAATAAGGTACATTTTTCCCCTTTGTCCTGCGAGTATTTTGGAATTTTGCCGTATATTTGCACATTATATAAGACATTAAACTCGACATTTATGGTAGAGACTACAGGCACAGTTGAGGAGAAGAAGAGCCTCAATTTCATAGAACAGAAGGTAGAGAATGATTTGGCGGAAGGCAAGAATGGTGGACGCATTCAGACGCGTTTCCCGCCCGAACCAAACGGCTATCTTCACATCGGACACGCGAAGGCCATCGCGCTTGACTTCGGTATCGCAGAGCAATATGGCGGCAAATGTAACCTCCGCTTCGACGATACAAATCCGACGAAGGAAGATACGGAATACATCGAGAGCATCGAGAACGACATCAAATGGCTGGGTTTCCAGTGGAATAACGTGTACTATGCGAGCGATTACTTTCAGGAACTTTGGGACTTTGCCGAGTGGCTCATCATGCAGGGACGTGCCTATGTTGACGAGCAAAGCGCTGAGGTCATCGCACAACAAAAGGGTACGACGACGAAGCCCGGCACCAACAGTCCTTTCCGAGACCGTCCCGCAGAAGAGAGCCTCAAGCTGTTCCGCTTCATGAACAGCGGCGAAGCAACTCCCGGAACACTCGTGCTTCGCGCAAAGATCGATATGGCTCACCCGAATATGCTCTTCAGGGACCCTCTTTTATATCGTGTCATGAACATTCCCCACATTCGGACTGGCAACAAATGGAATGCCTATCCGATGTACGACTTCACCCACGGACAGAGCGACTACCTGGAGGGTGTGACGCATAGCCTCTGCACGCTCGAGTTCGTGGAGCACCGTCCTCTCTATGATCTCTTCGTAACTTGGATGAAGGAGTACAAGGGTGAGACCGATAACATTGAGGATAATCGCCCTCGCCAAACGGAGTTCAACAAACTGAACCTCAGTTACACGCTCATGAGCAAACGCAATCTGCTGGCTCTCGTCAAGGAGGGTTTGGTGAGTGGATGGGACGACCCACGCATGCCGACCATTTGCGGCTTCCGTCGTCGCGGGTATAGTCCCGAAAGCATCCGTGGCTTCATCAAGAAGATAGGCTACACCACCTTCGATGCCCTCAACGAGATGGCGCTCCTGGAGAGTGCTGTTCGCGAGGATCTCAATAGCCGCGCCATTCGTGTCAGCGCTGTGCTCGACCCCGTGAAGGTCGTCATCACGAACTATCCGGAAGGTCAAACTGAGCGACTTACCGCCATCAACAACCCCGAGAATGAAGCCGACGGAACCCACGAGGTTACCTTCAGCCGCGAAATCTGGATTGAGCGCGACGACTTCCAGGAAGAGGCAGAGAAGAAGTTCATGCGCCTCGCTCCCGGAAAAGAAGTGCGTCTGAAGAACGCATATATAATAATGTGTACCGGTTGCACGAAGGATGCTGATGGAAACATTACGGAAATCCAGTGCACATATGACCCCGAAACACGTAGCGGACTGCCAGGAGCCGACCGAAAGATCAAGGGAAAGACCTTGCATTGGGTAAGCTGCCAGCACGCCGTGAAAGCCGAAGTCAGACTCTACGACAGGCTTTGGAAGGTGGAAAACCCGCGCGACGAACTCGCTGCTATTCGCGAAGCGCAGGACTGCGACGCGGTGACTGCCATGAAGCAAATCATCAACCCAGACAGCCTCACAGTCCTCAAGGACTGCTACATCGAGGAATATGCGGCCACCATGAAGCCCCTCTCATACCTCCAGTTCCAGCGAATCGGCTATTTCAACGTGGATACCGAGAGCACTCCGGAGCACCTCGTCTTCAACAAGACCGTAGGTCTCAAGGACACTTGGGCAAAGAAATAGCCCCATTCAGCATGTTTAGTTACTCAACACAACAGGCCTAGTTGGTTGATTCATCATGATGAATCGATTGGTGCATCATGATGAATCAATTGATGCATCATGATGAATCAAAGTATTTGACGTGTTAAGTTACCCGACAAAACCTGTTAAGATGACAAAGTAAACGTGTTAAGTTGAGAAACTAAGCCTGTTAAATCGGCAAATAGTAAACAGATAAATCGTTAAATAAAGAGGTGGAAGACAGCAATCAATACTATCAGTCTCGGCATTTCCTCAGGTTGCTTCATCGCTATGAAAAGGCAATCTCCGAAGGGCAAACGCCTTATATGGAGGCGGATGAGCTGACGGATATTGCCGAATACTACATGACGGGCAAGCAGGACGCCAAGGCTAATCAGGCCATTCAGGCTGCCATCGATATGCATCCGGACAGTGTAGATCCGCAAATCTTCCTGGCTCGACAGCGGATGTTTTATGGTAAACTCGACGAAGCACGCAACATAATCGACGGCATCACCGAGCAGGATGACCAGGAAGTCATCTATATCCGGGCCGAGTTGCTCATCAAGGAAGGACAGGCAGACAAGGCATCTGATTTCCTCCTCGAGCAAATGCCGATGATGCAGGACAGTCTCGACACCTATCTCTACGATTGTGTCTCCATCTTCATGGACTATGACAGATGGGAATTGGCACAGGACTGGCTGCTCCAACTCAAGGATAATTACCCCGATCACCCGCGTTTGCCCATCATGGAGGCTGAGATAAAGATGGGGCTCGACGACTATGAAAGCGCTTACACACTTCTCAAAGCGATTCTCGAAGAAGAGCCATATTGCTCCGAAGCCTGGAACCTATTGGCCGAGACCTGTGTCGCTCTCGACAACATGGCTGAGGCAATCGAGGCTGCCGACTACTCTCTCGCCATCAATCCGCAAGACAACAATGCCCTCCTGATGAAGGCAAATGCTTTCATGCATGAGGGTCAAATGCCCGAAGCAATAGAGTATTACAGGAAATATCTCGAGTCACAACCGGATGATCTCAGCGTCACGCTTTCGCTTGCATTGTGTTACTGCAACGAGGAACGCTTTAAGGAGGTACTGCCTTTGCTCGATAAGGCTGAGCAGTATGCACTCAAATTGCCCGACAGAGAAGCTGACCTCTCGCAGATTCTACAACTTAAAGCCTTCGCTTTGAGCCGTTTGGACAGGACTTCCGAAGCAATAAGCCTCGTGGAAAAGGCAAAGGAATATACTGACGCTACGTTGCTCTGGAAGTGCTACATGACGGAGGGTGACATCTATCTGCAAGCCAAACAGACCAAGTTGGCCGAGGACCACTTCACCATAGCCCTGGAGAAAAGCCAGGAGAAGGGCGATACACTCTTCAACATTGCACTTTCTTACAGCAATGCAGGCTATAATGATGTGGCTATTGATCTGCTCGACGATGTCTGGACAATATGTGGAACGCAGGAAGGTAAGTTCGTCGTTCCATACCTGGCGAACTGTTATCTTCGCAAGAACGACATGGAGAACTTCCTCATGTACCTCAAGTTGGCACCACTTTGCGACCGTGAAGCCACTCGAATCCTCTTTCGTGATCGCTTCCCAGACATCGATCCGGAAGACTACTACGCCTATGCCTACAAGGAAGTTCATGGCGTCTTCCCGAAGGATTACAACGAAGACCTTCCCTTTTAGACAGCATACAAAAAAGCCTTCCACTCAGGAAGGCTTTTCGTTTGAAACATCTTATCGAATAGAACCTGCAATGACGCGACTCTGTCCGCCCTGCGAACGGATGTACATTCCTTGCGGAAGAGAACTTGGAGAGCTGATTGGCTGGCCCAACATATTATAATATCGAACCGGTCCAGAAGCGTTGTCTTTCATCGAAGCACTTGCCTCCGGAGTCTGGATGGCAGTGGGATTGCTGGGAGCCGGCGTTACAACAAAGTTGTCGAAGCGCAACACACTATCATGCGCCCTGAAGCCTGCCCGGCCGGTTATGAAGGGAACTGGGTCGGTATAGGTAATGAGAGGCTTACTCATATCATCGAGATAGCAGCGGATAGTGGCACCTTCCACCTCAACTTTCATGTGGTGAGGCTGGCTGAGGTCAATGTTATGGCTGACGGTAGAAAGTGCTTGCCAGCCAAAATTATGCTTGCCCAAAGTAGAAGACGAACCGCTGGCAAGGAACACATAGCCTTGCAAGAAGTCTGTGCCGAGCACGGGATTGTCGTCAGCTCCACCGGTGCTGGCGTTGGTTGTGCGGAAGAGAAGACCTCCGTTGGTGCCTCCCGAGCCATAGATAACATCGCATTCTACGGTGTAATCGGTCAGATGGATGTCGTCGAAGCCACCCATCAGCATCTTGCCATACCTTCCTGTCGATTCCAATTGCCCGTCAACGATGTTCCAGTTGCCTTCCCTATAGCCCCACTCGTTACTGAAGCCAGACTCGAAATCGTCAGCCATGATGTGAGGATCGACCACGCCTCTCTTAATGTTATACTCCATAACAAATACTCTGCCGCTAATGAGCTCAAACGAAAGGTTGTGGTGGCCTCCCGGCAACTCAATGTCTTTCAGGGTCTGGACGGCTAATACATTACGAGTCGCAGGCAGTTCGATGTTGTCCATCAGCACTTGACCATCGAGCAGCAAGCGAGCCACAGAGGCTGTGGTAGAACGGTAGCGAAGGCCAATATTATAGAGATTCTCCTTCTGCACATTAATCTTATAGGTTATGACGGCACCCGGTTCGCATCGCATAACTTGGTACTTTCCCACATTCATTGTGGCTGAAGTTGCCGCCACCTTATCGTTTTTCTCAGCACAAAGATTGGCAGCAATCATGCCAGGCAATGGTTGACTGACCTGAAGCGAAGCGCTGCCATCAACATATGGGCTGACGGCAATGTAACCGAACTGAGCCGAGCATCCGAGCGTGGCATAACCAACTCGCCCCGCTGCTGTGGAGAGTGTGTATTGACTCTTGCGCATACCATCAATATAGGCACGCACACGCGTTCCATTCTTCTCTATGCGAATGCTATGCCAGCAGGTCGGGTCGAAATCCTCGGGCAGGCTATAGCTCTTCTTTGGCTTCTCTTCTCCGTCGGCAAAGGTTATGATTTCGAAGTTGTTATTGTCAGAATTGATAGTGGCTATGCTGTAGTTGCTCTCGTCTTGATATGAGAAGACAGCTCCGCAGGAACCCGAATCGTAGGAAGAAGCGCGGAGAGAGAACTCGGCTGTATAGTCCTCGTAGGCTTCGGTTTGGAAGATGGCGAAGTGATTACCTGTGCTGTTGCTTTGAAGAAGGTGGTCGCCATCTTCTATCTTCCAGTTCCCCGCTTGCGACATATCCCATTTGCTTCCCACCTCGGAGCGCTCGAAGTAATCATTCTCAGCCACAAGAGGACGGTCTTGTTCCCAATCTGTCGGGCCGGTCATCATTAGCTTATCGCCGTTCCAAGCAATGCGTTCGAAGTTCAGCAAGCGTCGAGCCTTATTGTCTTGAAGGTTGTGGTAACAGAAGAAATATGTGTCGAGGTCTGGTCCCACGAAAGCTGTTCCGTGTCCTAAGGCCTTGTGAGTAGGCGTTTCAGTATCGACAAGAATAGGATTTTGCTCGCTTTGCGGTTGGAAGCCGGCAAGAGGACCCGAGCTGGACATCGCGTAGTCTATGCGATAACCATTGGTCCAAACATGGTTTCCAGTATAGATAAGGTAGAAGAGATTGTTGCGCTTGAAGACGCAGGGACCTTCCGTCCATTGCCCTGAGATGCGGCAGCCCAGGTCGACATCATTGCCAAAGCTGAGATGCGTGGGCATCGAACACCCCCTGATGCCACCATTATTTGCATGATAGAAGTACCATTTGCCGTCGTCGTTAACGAACATCGAGCCATCAATATCGCGCCCGAGGTTCCCCGTCTGGTGCGTGAAAGGACCTGTCGGGCTGTTGCTTGTGAGCATATAGTGCCCGCCTCCTCTGGGAGAGGTACACATATAAAAGAGCCCGTTCCAGTAAATAACCTCTGGAGCATACGCGACGGCCGTCGTCTCGTCGGTGCAGCAGATGTATGCCTCAGACCATTCCATCAGGTCTTTAGTGCGCCAGCAATAGATATTTCGGTCGCCAGCGCTGACATAAAGATAGTAGTAACCCCTGTACTTCATCATGTAGGGGTCGCCCAGGCTGCGGTTCTCTAATCCCGGAAGAACCATAGGATTGGTCCAACCCAGAGCATGGACAGAGGTTAAGACAGATGCCAGTCCAATCAGACAAGGCATTAATGTTAAGCGGAGAAAATGCATTGCTTTCATGTGTTAAACAGTTGTTCTGAGTGCAAAGAACGCATTTTCTCGCTATAAGAGGAAGAATAAAATGAGTTATTTATGTAACTATTTGACACACGAATGAATTAGTCACACCTCATCTAGGCAGGAGTGCCTAAGTCCCTCTTCCCTTTTTATCTGATAAAGTGCATTGGCTCCCAAGGCTCTCGCTCTGGGTAGTTGGGGCTGCCATCCGCATGAATCTTCTTCAAGAGCCAAGCCATGTTGTCTGCCATAGTTCGCATGGTCTGCAAACCTTCCTTGTCGAGTGAGGCCTGACCCTCTTCCCTGCCATAAACAATGTTCCAGTATTGTGAGGTAACAACCGGCATGTTCATCATCATGAAGGGCATGTTCATGGTCTCGAAAGCTGCAGTTGCTCCGCCTCTTCGACACACGCAAACGGCTGCCGCAGGCTTGTTCTGCACCTTCTTTCCAGCGGAGAAGAACATACGTTGCATAAGCGAAAGGACGCTGCCATTGGGCTGTCCGTAATAGACAGGCGAGCCGATGATGAGGGCATCCGCAGCATCAAGCTTCTCTGAGATGCGGTTGCAGATGTCATCATCGAAGACACAACGGTCCAACTCCTTCATCTTGCATTGTCCGCAAGCAATACAACCTCGAACAGGTTTCACGCCAATCTGCACAATCTCCGTCTCGATGCCATTCTTCTCGAGCTGTTTAGCCGCCTCGCTCAAAGCAACAAACGTGTTGCCATTCTTACGAGGACTTCCGTTTATCAACAGGACTTTCATACAAGTAACAAGTTTTATCGTTATCTTCTTTCTGCCACCACTTCAATCTCCAGCATAGCACCTTTTGGCAACGTCTTGACTGCCACGGCCGAGCGAGCAGGATATGGTTCCGAGAAGAACTCGGCATAGACGCCATTCATGTCGGCGAAGTCGCCCATATCGGCCATGAACACAGTCGTCTTCACCACATTATTCATCGTCAGGCCAGCCGCCTTTAGGATAGCCTGGATGTTGAGCAGCGACTGACGGGCTTGCTCCTTGATGCCTCCTTCGGGAAACGCTCCGGTAGTAGGATTGATGGGAAGTTGACCGGAAGTAAAGACGAGATTGCCGACCTCGATAGCCTGGCTGTAAGGTCCAATTGCAGCCGGAGCCATATTCGTACTGATTGCTTTCATAATAATCTTAGTTGTTTATCTGTTTCTGCCACAAAGATACGAATAATTTCATTTTTTCATTCATTCATGCTTTCATTTTTAATATTATTTCATACCTTTGCAGCCGCAAAATCGTGAAACAGCATGTTCGGATAGACGAAATCGTACGCATGAAAGTGTAACAAGAAGGGCCTTGCGAAGCCCTTAAAGCGTCCTTGCGAGAGGACGTTCCGTGTGTTCTTTTACTTATTGTTACACTAAATCATGTTGTTATGAGAAAGCGATTTCATCATTGCTGCCTCTGCTCATGCTCTCCTGAGAAAGGTGTCGAATTCATGGATGTCAAGATACTAAGAGACATCGTGAATCGAGGCGTACATGCCATCAGTTGCGCCTCAACTTGTGCGCACAAAGCACATCGCGGCATCTTGCTGGGTGATCTCTGTGCAGAAGCACACCATCCGCTTTGGGCACTAAAAATCTGGAAGTTTACCTTGAGGCAGATCCATATCAAGGACTACAACGACTGGATAGATGTTAGTTTCAATACAAACCTTGTCAGGCTGCAGGATGTCATTTCCGAAGGTATCTGCGAAGTCATTGGCAGGAGAATCGATGAGGTGGAGCGCAAAGTGGGACTCTCTGACGCTCATGGCCGCAACAGTTGGGAGTACAAGGCAGGCGAAGGCTGGTATAATGGCTTGCGATTTGACAAGTACGACTACGACTACGAAGCTATTGAGCAGGAATTCTCTGAGATTATCCAACCTGCCTTCGACTGGCAGCAGACCGAGCGCATCTTCCGTGAAGGGCAAAACGAAAGCGTGACTCAACCACAGGACTTCTTCGACTATTGGAACGACACATCGAATCAATCACGAGAAGCCCTTTAGAGTACAGAAAGAAAGAGTTCGATTTATGGTCGAACTCTTTCTTTGTTTTTATTCGTAGCCGTTGGGATTGTTTTTCTGGAAGCGCCAGGAGTCGCGGCACATCTCTTCGATGCCGAACTTTGCTTCCCAGCCTAGCTCGCGCTTTGCCTTGGCGGGGTCGCAATAGCAAGTAGCGATATCTCCCGGACGACGCGGCTTGATGGCGTAGGGCACCTTGAGGCCATTAGCCTTCTCGAAGGCCTTCACGACATCGAGAACAGAGTAGCCGTGGCCCGTTCCGAGGTTGTAGATGGCGAGGCCTTTGTTCTCCTGAATAGCCTTAAGTGCGCAGACATGTCCGTTTGCGAGGTCAACTACGTGGATATAGTCACGAACGCCTGTGCCGTCGTGCGTGTCATAGTCGTTACCGAAGACGCCAAGTTCCTTGCGGATGCCAATAGCAGTCTGTGTGATGTAAGGCATCAGGTTGTTGGGAATGCCGTTTGGGTTCTCGCCAATGAGGCCCGATTCGTGTGCGCCGATGGGGTTGAAGTAGCGAAGCAATACGACGTTCCATTCGGGATCAGCCTTCTGGACGTCCATCAGCACTTGCTCGATCATCGACTTTGTCCAGCCATAAGGGTTCGTGCATTGTCCCTTGGGGCATTCCTCGGTGATGGGAATGATGGCGGGGTCGCCATAGACTGTTGCGCTCGAGGAGAAGATAATGTTCTTGCATCCGTGCTGCTGCATGACGTCAACAAGCACGAACACGCCGTTCATGTTTGTTTCGTAGTACATGAGGGGCTTGGCCACCGACTCACCTACGGCTTTCAAGCCTGCGAAGTTGATGACGGCATCAATCTTGTGCTCCGTGAAGACCTTGTCCATTGCAGCACGGTCGCGAATGTCGGCCTCAATGAAGATGACCTTGTGGCCGATGATTTGCTCTACGCGACGAATAGCTTCGGGTTGGGAGTTGTAGAAGTTATCAACAACCACAACACTATGCCCTGCCTTGTCTAACTCAATGAGGGTGTGGCTTCCAATATAGCCAGCACCACCTGTCAAAAGAATGTTCATCTCTTTATTTACTATTTAATCATTTACCATTTATTCCCCCTGAAGGGGGTAGGGGGGCTATAACCCGAACAATACCTTCAGTCCGTTATCAACGCCGCTGAAGCCCATGAATGCCATCGCCAGAAGGCCTGCAGTGATGAGAGCGATGCTCATTCCCTGCAATCCCTTAGGCACATCCATCATGGCGAGTTGCTCACGAATGCCTGCAAAGACGACGAGCGCCAGAGCAAAACCAATGGCTGTGCTGATGGCAAAGACAACACCGGTCAAGAGGTTGGGCTCGAGACCTTGCGTCGCGTAAGTTCCGTTAGCTACGAGTATTGCGACACCAAGGATGCAGCAGTTTGTTGTGATGAGCGGCAGGAATACACCAAGTGCCTGGTAGAGGGCAGGAGCGCTCTTCTTCAGGATAATCTCGACCATCTGTACGAGGGCTGCAATCACCAAGATGAAGGCTATTGTCTGCAAATACTCGAGACCGAACGCATTGAGCACATATACTTGAATGAGATAGGTCACGATGGTTGCAAGCGTGAGCACAAAAGCCACGGCTGCACCCATGCCGAGGGCGGAATCCACTTTCTTGCTGACACCAAGGAAGGGACAAATGCCCAAGAACTGCGACAGGACAATGTTATTAACAAAGATCGCTGTAATGAATATAAGTATGTATGCCATAGTTATGCCTTTTTAATCTTGTTGAAAATAGCAATGAGATAGCCCAGCGCAATGAAGGCTCCGGGTGCCAACACGAAGACAAGTGCTCCATATTCCTCAGGGAAGAGTGTTGTGTTGAATACCTTACCTGTTCCGAGCAACTCGCGAACTGCTCCTAAAAGAGTCAGAGCGAGGGTAAAGCCAATACCCATTCCGATGCCGTCGCAAATGCTGCTCACCACACCGTTCTTGGCTGCAAAGGCTTCTGCACGGCCCAGGATGATGCAGTTCACCACAATAAGCGGAATGAACAGGCCAAGGCTCTTGTCCACCTCGGGCGCATAAGCCTTGATGAGCATCTGCAGAATCGTTACCAAAGAGGCAATCACGACGATGAACGAAGGGATGCGCACCTTGTCGGGAATCAGGTTCTTGATGAGCGATATGATGAGGTTGGAGAAGATCAGGACTGCCATTGTGGCGAGGCCCATCGACATGCCATTTATGGCGCTGCTGGTCGTGCCGAGCGTCGGACACATGCCCAACAAGAGCACAAACGTGGGGTTCTCCTTTATAATGCCGTTAAGCAGGACTTTCATGTTATTCATTTCTGTTTCCTCCTATACATTATATATTATTATTAGGTTCGCCTGCTTGCGGACTTACACCGCTTTGAGCATCAGAGTTCTCGGATAGTGTCTCGTATGCAGCATTGATGCAACGCAGGAAGGCACGGCTGGTAATGGTTGATGCCGTGATTGCATCCACCTCGCCACCATCTTTGCTGACAGTCAGATTGCCTGCCGTCTTGCCGATGATGTCGCCCTTCTGACCTTTCTGGAACCAGTCTTGAGCCTTAGCACCAAGTCCCGGAGTCTCGCTCGACTCAAGCACTTTGTAGCCAAGTATCTTTCCATCAGGAGCAAGGCCGACCATTACAGTCAGTGCTCCACCGAATCCTTTCGGGTCGGTTATCTTGATGGCAGTACCTTCCTGACCGTTCAGAACTTGCTGCTCAGCCTCTTTCTCTTGTTGAGCCTTGATGGCCTCGATGGTCGGAGCAGTGATGCTATTCACATAACCAAGTGCGGCTCCTGCAACGACGGCGATACCCGTCAGCACGAGAGCCATATTGTACCAAGTGGATTCAAGTTTCTTCATTTCTTTTCCTCCTTTCTGATGACTTCGCCGAAACGCTCTGGCTTGCAATAGGTATTAATCAGAGGCGTGAAGGCGTTCATGATGAGAATTGCGAAGGACATACCTTCGGGATATGCTCCCCAGTTACGGATGATGACGGTCAACAGGCCGATGCAAACGCCATAAATAAGTTGTCCCTTGCCCGTCATAGGTGAGGTGACGTAATCGGTTGCCATGAAGCAAGCACCGAGAATCAAGCCACCGCTCATCAGGACAACATGTGGCATAGCGTATATCGGATTGACAACGTGCATGATGCCCGAGAAGACGGCAACTGTTCCGAGAATGCTAACGGGAATGTGCCATGTGATAATCTTCCTCCAAAGCATGAAAGCACACCCCAAGAGAAGTAGCAATGCGCTGACTTCACCAAGGGAGCCTCCCGTCTGGCCAATAAGCATCTCTTTGGCATCGGGCAGTTGGCTAAGCACGGAGGCTTCGCCGTCTGTGATGGCTTTCTGCATGATGAAGAGCGGCGTAGCTGCCGTCTTAGCATCTGTATAAGCAGTAAGTTGACCGCTAACCGGCCAGGAAGTCATCTGAACGGGGAAGCTGATGAGCAGGAACACGCGGCCAACAAGGGCAGGATTGAACGGGTTCTGACCTAAGCCACCGAATGTCATCTTGCCAATTCCTATGGCGACAAGTGCGCCAACGATAATGAGCCAAATTGGCAAGTTACTCGGCAGGTTGAAGCCCAGCAGCAAGCCTGTCAGAATAGCACTGCCGTCGCAAATTGAACAACCAGGTCGCTTCAACAGGAACTTCGTGATGGCCCATTCGAAGAAGACACATGAAAGCACCGATGTGGCAAGCACGATGGCTGCGCCAAGGCCAAAGAACCAAAGGCTGGCAAGCAGTGCAGGCACCAGTGCGATGCAGACACCATACATGTTCTTGCTGACAGAGTCGCCGCCATGAACATGAGGTGAAAGGGATATAATTGGTTTCATTGTATTAATTCTTAATTCATAATTCTTAATTCATAATTATCGGGAAGCAGCTCTACTCTTAATGATTCCCATGACGGTTGACTTGCCGACGCGAATCATGTCGAGGAGTGGACGATGGCTTGGGCAGGTGAACTGGCAACTGCCGCATTCGATGCAGCTCGTAATGTCGTTCTTCTCTGCACCTTCCCAATCCTCAAGTTTGCTCTGTTTGCTAAGCAAGTAGGGCTCCAATCCCATCGGACATGCACTGACGCACTTGGCACAACGGATGCAGGGACTGGGCTCGGCACGGCGCGCTTCCTTGTCGTTCATGATGAGCAGGCCGCTTGAGCCCTTCGTCATGGGAACATCAAGACTCAAAAGAGCCTTGCCCATCATGGGGCCGCCGCCAATTATCTTGCCTGTATCTTCAGGCAGACCGCCACATTCATCAATGAGTTGTTGGAAAGGCGTGCCAAGTCTTGCAAGGAGATTGCTTGGCTGCTTGACGCTTTTACCTGTAACAGTAATGATGCGGTCAATCAGTGGCTTATTCTTCATGACAGCCTGATAGATGGCGAAAGCTGTGCCGACGTTCTGCACGACTGCCCCCACATTGATGGGAATGGCTGGAGGTGCAGGTACTTGACGGCCAATTACTGCATCGATGAGCTGCTTCTCGCCGCCTTGTGGATACTTGACCTTGAGGGGCACAACCTCGATGCCTTCGTAGTTCTTTGCCTTCTCTGTCATCAGGGCAATTGCGTCAGGCTTGTTGTTCTCGATGCCGATGTAACCCTTCTGCACATCCACAGCCTTCATGATGAGCTGCAATCCTACGAGAATCTCCTCGGGATGCTCGAGCATAAGACGATGGTCGGCAGTTAAGTAAGGCTCGCACTCTACGGCATTGATGATGACGCATTCTGCTTTGCAACCTGGAGGAGGCGAGAGCTTAACGTGGCAGGGGAAGGTTGCACCGCCCATGCCGACGATGCCTGCATTCTTTATCTTCTCGACGATTGCCTTGCTGTCGAGGTCGGGACGGTCGCTTAGCTTAACGAGAGTCGTGCTTCTGTCGATGCTCTCCTCCCATTCGTCGCCTTCCACATCGACGTATATTGCTGTGCGACGTGTGCCGCTGGCATCGAGGGCTACGTCAACCTTCGATACCTTTCCGCTAACGCTGCTGTGGATGGGAGCGCTTACGAATCCTCCTGCTTCAGCCAGCAAAGTGCCGACCTTCACCTCGTCGCCTTTCTGAACGACGGGCTTTGCAGGAGCTCCGATATGCTGGAACATGCTAAAGACTGCCTGTTTGGGAAGAGCCGCCTCGCGAATGGGACTCGCAGCAGACAGCTTGTTCTCTGCGGGATGAACACCGCCTATCTTAAATGTCTTCATATCTGCTTTTCCTTTTCTGGTTCTACTTGTGGTTCTGCCGTTGCAGGCTTCTCTTTCTTAGGTGGGAAGTTGAAGCCGTGGATGGCTCCCTTCGGACAAGCTTCCTCGCACTTGCGGCACATCTTGCACTTCTCGGCATCGATGTAGGCGAGGTTGTTCTCGAGCGTGATTGCCTCGAACTTCTCGCAGGTCTTTACGCACTTGCCGCAACCGATGCAGGAAGCCTTACAAGCCTTGTTGGCGATGGCTCCCTTGTCTTTGTTGTTGCAGAGAACGACGACGCGACGGCCTTTCGGACCTTTGAGACGAATCTCGATGATGCCTCGCGGGCAAGCTTTTGCGCAAGCGCCGCAAGCCGTACACTTCTCTTCATCTACCTCGGGCAGACCAGTCTCAGGGTTCATGTGGAGCGCGTCGAACTGACACTTGGCGACGCAATCACCGCATCCCAGGCAACCATAGGCGCAGCCAGTCTCGCCCATACCAGTCATCTGCTGGACGCGACAACTCCTGGCTCCATCGAACTGCGCCTGTCGAGGACGATTCTCGCAAGTGCCGTTACAACGAACGACAGCCACTTTCGGTGCAGCAGCCTCGACTGCCAAACCAAGGATGCTGGCCACCTGTTCCATGACAGGCTGACCACCTACAGGACAGAGCTTGCCCTCCAGACTGCCACCGTCGGCAGCCTTTACGCAAGCAGCGGCAAAGCCTGAACAACCAGGATAGCCGCATCCACCGCAATTGGCCTGAGGCAGGACTTCTCCCACCTGTGCAATGCGTGGATCTTCATGCACAGCAAACTTGTGAGAGACTACAAAGAGAATCACCGCAGAGGCGAGTCCGATGAGTCCCAGCACACATACTGCAATCAGAATTACATTCATAACGTTTATTTTGTTTTTGTTTAATTGTTTTCGATTCTAAACGAGAACTGCCCCGCCAGCTTGTCTTTCAGCAGGAAAAGCACGCCGTAATAGAGAGCCAGAGCCAGCAAAGCGGCCAACGCACCCAGCTTTTCTCCGTAATGATGGGTGACGAGAAAGAGGACGACGAGCATGATGATGAGCGGTACGACGTAAGCCAGAACGCTTGCTCGCAGCCCTTGCCGAACGGAGCCGACAAGCATGACGCGGTCGCCAACGTGCAGAGTAGGGTAGTGCCCCCTGACTTCCACGAGTTTCTCCTTGCTTTCGCTGCTGCGGCAAAGCTGACGGGCACTGCAACTACTGCAAGCGGAAGCCTGCAGGATGCGAACTGTGCAACCTTCCGCTCCCAAGCTTTCTATGATGCCTTCGTGCCGAATCGTTTCTGCCTTACTCATTCAATTACTTCGTCAAAATCATGCAAAGATACATCTTTCTATTTAAAATACCTAAATATAATTAATAGTTTTTGTGCTTTTTGCATAAAAATACATTTTTAGCCACCTGTTTTGACGACTCAGGATGTGAATGAAGAAGCAAATAAAACTATTATGTCATTCCCGTTTTGATTGTATGTCGAAACTGTTGCTCGGAATAATGCAAATAACAATATGTCAGTTAATTCGCTGATTCAGCTTTCAATGTGTCACTTTTCAGGGTGGCGAAAAGGGCCGCAAAATACGTCGAATTTGCCAATTCCCTATAGGGCGTTACTCAACGCCCTATGGTGCGTTTGCAATTCCCCTACGTTGAGTTGAAAAACTCGGCTGCATTCTTTGGGCGAGAAAACGTGTCGAATTTCGTCAAAAATCACGTTAAAATCCCTGATTTTGCCATATGGAGATGTCAATCCTCTGTAATTCGTTTGCTCTGCCGTTTTGTAACGTCTTGATTTTCAGTATAGATTCGATTTAAGCGCATTTCTTTGAAAAAATGACTCTAACTATGGTCAGAGGCAATTTTGGCGATTTTTGCAAGTTGTCCTAAAACCAAAAAGAAAGCAAAAGCCCGTGTCTTGCAGCAAAACGTCAGTCTGTATGTCGCACAGGCCCTTTGCTCAGTCAAACAAGATTATCCTCAGAAAAACACAATTTTTACTCAGTTAACAAAAATCTTTCAACATTCAACTGTTAACTTCCAACTTTATTTTGTACCTTTGCAGCCGTTTGTAAATAAACAATGTATTATTCCCTTTTGAAAACAAAATTATAGAACATGTAATATCATGAAATTCAAAAACTATTTAGTTATGCTTGGACAGCGTTGCGCAAAGCTCGTAGCAATTCTTTTATTAACGTTAGTTACTTCATTTCAGGCTGTTTTTGCCTCCGACTTAAACTGGGATTTCAAGTTCAATTCCTCGGATTTTACCCTCACCCCCAACCGCGAATACACAATCATATCTCTCGCTGATGGTTCGGATACACGCGATGCAATAGGTGCGCCAGCCATACCGGCTAAATTCGTGAATATCCTTCTCCCAGACGGAGCAACCAACGTCTCCGTCACAGCCACAGGTGCTCTGGAACTTCTTGCCTCAGACGTAACACCTTGGCCCGTTCAACGTCTCGCTCCAAAGAGCAAGGTTCAGCCTCCCTTTACACAACCCGATCCTGCTGCTTATGCCTCAGCCAGTCCCTGGCCAATGGCTGCCGCAACCTTCGAGGGACTGCATGAGATGCAAGGTTCCACCTTTGTCTCCGTTCGTGTGAACCCGCTTGTTTATGTCGGTTCGGAGAAGGCTCTCTACTATCGTCCCAATGTTACTGTAAGCGTTTCATACACAGCCCCATCCGCGCCTCGTGGCAGCAAAGGCATGCGCAATAGTATGGTCAGCGATATGGTCAACGCTCTTGTTGTAAATCCTGCTGCATCTTCATCCGCACCTCGCAGCAACAAGCGCGACGCAAACACAGTCGATTATCTCATCATCACCAGTTCCAGCCTCTCTTCTGCCTTCCAGAACCTGGCCACCTATCGTTCTTCGGCCATTGGCGGAGGCTACAGCACCCTCGTCGTAACCAAGGAGAGCATCTCATCCAACTATAGCGGCGATGATGTTCAGATGAAGATTCGTAACTGCATTAGCGACTATGTGTCGAATCACGGAACTACCTATGTCGTCCTTGGCGGCGATGATACCGTCGTTCCAGACCGTGATACATATTGTTATGCACAAGAAACAGAGGAAAAGCGTATGCCAACTGACCTCTATTATTCCGACCTTACGGGTACATGGAAAGCCAGCGGCAACTCAGACTTCGGTGTAAAGGCAGCCAATGTGGATATGGCTCCGGATGTTATCGTGGGACGTATCCCCGTTCGTACCGCTGCCCAGTTCAACGCATATCTGGCTAAGGTAAAGGCATTCGAAGCAGACCTTACCTATACACGCAATTCTATTATCTTAGGAGGTCCCGCTGCATGGTGTCGTTATTACAGCAACAAACGTCCCAGCGACGATGTGACAGGCGACGGACACGTAGGCTTCCGCGCTTCCACACACGGCTATGTTTCCGATTCCGAGATGTGGCTTCGCCGTCTTTATCGAGATGGCATCAAGCCTTATTGGGATAACGCAGAGAACTCCGCAAGCAGGACAGTAAATCTGGCTTGCGATGCCATCACCTCATGGGACACCTCAACCAGCGGCGACAAAGCCCTCTCTGCAAACAACCTCAAGAGTTGGTTGAACAACGGCTATACACACCTGATGTTCTCGGGACACGGCTATCCACAGGGATGGGGCATGGAGACCTCTGCCGATTACTCAACGACTCAGGCAGCCGCTCAAACGAGTCTCATTGCCTTTGTCTATACCGACGCTTGTCTCACAGGTGCCTTCGACCAGGACGGCTACAGCGGCACAGGCACCATAACCCCTGATTACGGCACAAGCGACCAATATACCTATACATCCGAACCCTGTCTGGGTGAAGCATTCATCCGTAACGCCAATGGTGGCTCACTTGTTCACATGGGTTGTGCCCGCTATGGCTGGGGTACTCCTGACTATTTGGATTCAGATCCCGAAACTGTGGATTCGGACGGTTACTACACACAATGTACCGCCAGCAACAATTCAAACGGAGGTCCGTCAACTGTTTATGCGTATAAGTTCTACAAACGTCTTTACGAACCTGACGCAATTAACGAAAACAGGACACTTGGCAAGGCATTTGCAATGTCCAAGGCCGACATGATTTCACAATGCTCAGAATATGATTGTGAACGCTGGATACAGTTTGGTTTGAACTTCCTTGGTGACCCGGCCATTGCTCTCTATCCCCGCTCGGCTCTATCTGCACCTCAGGACCTCGCTGTATCTGATGTTACTCCCGTTTCATTCAAGGCATCATGGACAGCTGTCGAAGGTGCTGACGCATATCAGGTTGATGTCATAAAGGGCACATCGTTCGAAAGTTCCAATGGCGACCCCGTGCTCGAAGCCGACTTCTCTTCCACAAGTGGTTGGACGCTTAGCGGCACTGGTACATATACCGGCTCTGGTTATTATGGCAATGAAGCTCCTGCTATTAAGTTCGACGGGACAGGCGACTATGCTATCTCGCCCGACTTTGGTTCTGGTGTTAAGCTTCAGTTCTGGGCACTTGGCAATAATGGTTCAGGCAGCACATTCAAGATATCCGGTCTGGTAAGTGGAACTTGGACCGTCATTACGACGGTCAGCATTGCTCAAGGCGGAAATACTTACGAAGTAGAACTGCCGTCTGGCACATCGCAACTTCGTTTCGACTTTACGAAGTCTGTTAACTGTGCGCTTGATGGTGTGGTCGACTTTGGTCCAGTGGTAGAAGCTGGCGAATACGTTACAGGATGGCAAAACACAACCGTCAATGCCACCAGTGCCAATATCACAGGACTTATGCCAAACACGGAATATTCTATTCGTGTGCGGGCTATTAACAGCGATGACACAAGCAAATGGTCTGACGTCGTCTCTGTCACTACAGTTGCAGGTAACTCCGCTCCAGTATGGTCTGCATTCCCTGAAGAAACATATAATATATATGTAGGTGAAGGCTTTGAGCTTGTCACTGGTAGCTATGTTTCCGGTGCACCGCCCCCGACACTATCAATGGTTTCTTCCGATTCGAATGATGCCACGTTCGATGCTACTAATGGCAGGTTCCTCTTTACGCCTTCTGCTACGGGCACCTACAACTTTACATTCAGAGCAACCAACGCTTTGGGCAGTGCCGATGCGAGCATTGTTGTGAACGTAGCTAATCCTCCTGTCACAGTGCCGACGCTGGCTGTTAGTGAAACAGACATCACATCTGCTACGGCTCCTGTCTCTTGGACTCCTTGCGATGGCGTGACAGAATATACCCTCCAACTTGCTACGGACAACTTGTTTACGGTTGGCAATCCTGGCACTTCCGTAACGATTTTGGAAAATGCAGCATCCAGCAATACTGCTCCTGCAGGTTGGACTTATAATATCAGCACCGATAAGTCTAAGTCTTATCTCGTCCTGTTCAAGGGTCATAATGTTATAACAGAAACATTTGACGCATCTAATTTCGATGACCTCACCCTGTCCTTCTATATGCGAACCTATGGAGGTACAGGTAATCCCAGCGTAACGATAAGTTACTCTACCGACAATGGCAACACTTGGACAGAAATCCCTGGCACGCTTTCTGCCACAAATACAACCATGTCACAACGTACTTTGGATATTTCGGCAGCTGCGGGTTATTCTTCTGTCCAGATTCGAATCAGCTCCACCTCGACTTCTACCTCTATGGGCGTTGGCATTAAGGATATCGTCATTAGTGGTACAAAGGTTGTAGGCTCTTCTATCGTCTCCACGACGATTGTCAATGGTACAGACTATACTTTCACTGACCTTGAGCCCAATACAACCTATTTCGTTCGTGTTAAGGGCGAGGCAGAATGGTCGAATGTGGAAAGCTTCATCACAAATAATGTATTGATGCTTGCCAACGGTAGCAGCAATACTGATGCTATCAGTACGGCTGCCACGAATGGAGGAAGGTATGATGTCACTCTTCAAGGCAGGACACTATATAAGGACAATAGCTGGAATACACTCTGCCTGCCATTTGCATTGAATGAGGCTCAGATCGCCAGCTCTCCTCTTGCAGGTGCCGATATCCGTACGCTTAACAACGTTATTCAGAATGATAAGACTGTGATAATGAACTTTACGGAAGAAGGTACTCTGGGGGCTATCGAGGCAGGTAAGCCATACATTATTAAATGGGCTGCATCCAGCGATAACATTGTCAGTCCTGTTTTCCGTGGTGTTGTTCTTGATGGCACAATGAACAATATAGAATGCGATGTTGTCGGTTCAACGAGTAATGCATCCATTATCTTCAAGGGAACCTATGATAATATTGCCTTTACATCAGAAAATGCAAGCGTTCTGTTCGTTGGTGCAGAGAATAAGCTCTATTATCCTTTGGCTGGTGCCAGCATTGGTGCCATGCGTGCATATTTCGACCTTGATGGCTTCAATATGTCGTCCAATGGTGTCAAGCAGTTTGTTATGACCTTTGCCGAGGAAGATCCGACAGGCATTAGCGACATGAATGGCATGAGGGAATCCGACGACTCATGGTATGATCTTGAGGGTCGTAAACTCTATGGCGTGCCTGTCAAGAAAGGACTCTACATTCATGGCGGCAGAAAGGTCCTGTGGAAGTGAGTTGAAATGTAATATCAGTCTAGTGGCTTGTAAATGATTAGCGAACCAAACTTCACGACAACCTGTTGCAAGATAAATCTGGGCTTGAACGTCGTCGAACGTCGTCCGGATGGTTATCACAATTTGGAAACAGTCTTCTATCCTGTCCCGCTATTCGACAAATTGTCGATTAGTGAGGGACAAGATGAAGATGTGCTTTCGCTAGGTGGAAACCCGTTGGAAGGTGAGGTGCAGGACAATCTTGTTCTGCGAGCTGTCCGTTTGCTTCGTGAAGAGGGCTTTCAGGTTCCTCCTCTCAATATTGACCTTTGCAAAGTTATCCCGAGTGGTGCCGGGCTTGGTGGAGGCAGCAGTGATGCAGCCTGCATGGTCCGGACGGTTGCCAGACTTTACGATTTGCCTCTTTCGGAGGAACAGATGCAAGTGCTTGTCGCGAAGTTAGGTGCTGATTGCCCCTTCTTCATCAATTCCCAGCCGGTATTTGCCGAAGGCATAGGCGATGTGTTTACGCCTATCTCTTTGGACCTCAGTGGTTGGTACTTGATGCTCGTAAAACCGGAGGTTCACATTTCAACGCGTGAGGCTTATGCTGGGGTTCGTCCTTACAGGCCAGTATGCTCTCTGCTCGAGACGATAAAATTGCCTGTCGGTCAATGGCCGGGGAAAATGGTGAATGATTTCGAGGCAAGTATCTTCCAGAAGCATCCTTTGCTTGCCGAGATAAAAGAGAGCTTGTATAGCCACGGAGCTGCTTATGCCTCGATGAGTGGCAGTGGCAGTACAATCTTCGGTTTGTTCCGTTCGCGTCCTCATTGCGAACAGGCTTTCGAAGGACACTTTACGTTCGTTTGTCAACTATAAATCAATCAGGAGAGCGTCTTCGTTCTCGTTGCGAAGGCTACGCAGTGTGTCCCATTCCGGTGTTCCGGTCTGCCATACGAGCGATGGATTCTCTATGCCATGAGAGTCGATGCGTCGCGTTATCATTCCGACGGTAATGCGATGGATGTCGATTGCTGGCAGGTAACGTGGCTCGTCACCAGGTTCGTTTCGAGTCTCGACAAGCAATTGAATCTCTGTCAGTTCAGCAAGAAGAATGCCAACAAGACTATCTGGCAAGTGCGTATCGACAGCCAATTTATGTGCCGTATAAGGCTTCAAGCCGTTAGAGAAATGCTTGCAGATTCGGCTCATTAGCAACAGGATAAGTGTATCACGATAACGTCGGCTCAACTCGTCGCTAATTCGTTCGAAAGCGTATGTGTGCAGGCTTTGGTTGGCATAGCAGAGCTGTGCGCCAAAGAGACAGATGCACCACGAAATTTGCATCCAAAGCATGAACAGAGGAATTGCAGCGAACGAACCGTAGATGGCGTTGTAGGCACTCAACTTTATCTGATAATGTACATATACCCACTCCACTATCATGAACACCGTTCCAGTCAGAATGCTTGGCCATATTGTGTGCTTCCATTTGACGCGAGTGTTGGGCATCAGCGTGAAAAGCAACATGAAAACGATAATTGCAAAGACAATCGGAGAGACATGCAAGATGAAAGTCATTGTCTTGCTAAGCAGTTGAGTGTCAGGTAAAAGGGTTCGGAACGTCTGCAAGAAGATTCCCAAACCACTTATAATCACCACAACAAATGGGAGAAGCAGGAAGACACCAAAGTAATCGATGATTTGACGATAGATGCTTCGAGAGCGCTTTACGTACCATATTGTATTGAATGCCTCCTCGATATTTGCGGTAAGAGAAAGTAAGGTGTAAAGCAAGAATATCAAACCAATGCCAATGAAGACGCCTCCTTTGGTGTTTTGCAGATACGAATCAACAAAGTAGAGAATCGTATCAACAATATCGGGATTGGCTTCCAGTGATCTTCTCAACTTATTCTCAATAATGGCGTCAAAGCCGAAACCTCTGGCAATAGCGAAGATGATGGCGAGCACAGGAACAGCTGCAAGCATGCTGCTATAAGTAAGAGCAGATGCGTAGTTCAGGATACGGTTTTTCCTAACACATTCCCACGTGATTACGAACCGCTTCAGTATTCTTAGCCCCAATTTCTCGAGAAAGCTCAGCCGCTTCTCATTGACGCTCCATATATGTTCTAGACTTACCATATCATTCAGAAAAGAAAAGCCAGTGAACCTGTAAGCCGGGTTCTGTGTCCTTGTGAAAGGATGCTTGTCATTTATCTACGAACAGTGTCGCCACTGCCCTCTATCGTTCTACCCTCCAGCTCGAGCGGGCCGCCCTCTCTTTTGGTCGCTGGTTTACATGAACTTTCAACTCCCGGCGTGCACAGCATCGACATCACTGCCGACCTGGTGAGCTCTTGCCTCACCTTCTCACCCTTACCTCTGGAAGGAGGCGGTTATTTTCTTCTGCACTTACTGACCCTTGCGGACCACTTCCCATTAGGAAGCGGGATGCCCTGTGTTGCCCGGACTTTCCTCTCCCTTTTGTGGCAGCGACAAGCCGGTTCACTGTCTGTTTCTGGGTGCAAAGATACAACATTATATTGAAAATTGAAAATTG
>ODAI013161463.1_pt1 | contig 44407 bp, 40 predicted proteins | sample 1539321 | NCBI WGS metagenome assembly ODAI01 (sample SAMN02144231, study PRJEB22623) | gut metagenome | biome: sheep rumen | host: Ovis aries | place: New Zealand
ACGCAGATCCTAACTTCTTCCGATAGTTAGTAAATCGTAAAAACCTTACCGTCCAAATAATAGGCAAGTGCCCTCAAGCGCTTGCCCTAAAAGGCATATAACCGCTTTTGGACGCTTACTGTTTACCGTTTACTGTTTAGCGATTAGTGGTTAGAGTGTAGAGAGGGAATTGGTCGATGTCTTGATTTATATTTGGAATTGCAAAAAGCAATAGCATTTTTATAGTTTGAAATGTAAAAATGCCCTTGACTTCCGAAGTAATGTCTGCTGACGGAGGAATTTAATCTCGTTTGAAGGTTCCTTCGATACCTGATAGTGGGTAGTTTTCCATCCATTGCTGATCCACATAAGGGAGCATGCTGAAACGAAGTCCGTGCAGAGGTAGTTCTGGGAATTCCTTTGTGATGAAGGTGCGTAGAGATTTGGCTTTGACATTGTTCTCTGCCTTGACCTCGCAAGGAAATACTTGACCGTCGTATTGGGCAAGGAATTCTATTTCAAGCTTGGAGTTGTCCTTGCTATAGTAATAGACTGGTATGTCTCCAATACCTACAAGTTCCTGTAGAAAATAGTTTTCAGTATATGATCCCTTGAACTCTGTAAAGGCATTGTCACCAAGAAGCATGTCCTGTGGGCGTGACTCGGACAACAGGGCAAGGAGACCGCAATCGAGAAGATAGACTTTGAATGCATCACTTTCTTTATAGAATTTCAATGGGTATTTGGGTGCAGAAACACGATATACCTTATAGATGAGACCTGCATCTACAAGCCATTGGATTGCGGATTCGAAATCGGTAGCACGAGCACCTTTCTTTATGGCTCCGAAGATGAATTTCTTGTTCTCCTTGGCGAGTTGAGCTGGGATGCTGTCCCAGACTTGTCGTATGCGATGAATCATGGTCTTACCGTGCTTTCCAAAGTCGAAATAATAAGTTTGGAGGATGTCTTTTTGAACATTGCGAACAGCTTGGGGATCTGCCGTTTCGACCCACTTGCCAACGGCCTCTGGCATACCTCCCACAAAATAATACTGGCGAAGCATCTCGGCGAGAAGGTCATGAAGATGACGTAGCAGCTCCCAATCTGCTGACAATACCGCATCGTGAAGCTGGCTGCGCCCCATGGCAAGTAGGAATTCTGTGAATGTCATGGGATACATTCTGATGGTGTTTACTTTGCCTACAGGGAAACTTTCGTCATCTCGTAAGGCAAGTCCCAATAGTGAACCCGCAGCAACGACATGGAGTGATCTCAGGTCTTCACAGAAATACTTGAGTGATGCAATGCCTCCAGAAACCTCTTGGATTTCATCAAAGAACAGGAGTGTTTGGCCAATGTTGATTTTTACTTCGTAATTGACTTCGATTGCATGGATAATACGAGGGATGTTGAAGTCGCGAAATAGGGTGCTAGCAAAATCGTTGTTGTGGCAGTTTACATAGACAATATTCTGGAATTCACGTTCACCGAACGCTTTAAGTATATAGGTTTTGCCTACTTGACGTGCTCCCAAAAGTACGAGAGGCTTGCGGTCTTTGGCTTTTTTCCATGTTAGAAGTTTTTGATATACAGTCCTTTCCATATTAAGTGTGATGTTGATTCTCATTGCAAAAATACACTTTTATGAGGGAAAAAACAAGAAAAAATACACTTTTATGAGGGAAAAAACAAGAAAAACTACACTTTTATGAGGGAATAATTCCAAAAAACTACATTTTTATGAGGGAATAATTCCCAAAAAACCACATTTTTATGAGGGAATAATTCACAAAAACCGTTAAAACCACCTCTCCTGATGTCTCGGTTCTGTGAACCTATGTTCTGCTGTCATTGTTTTGTGCTTAAGAACAAGTTCTTGCACAAGCCCTGTCATCATAACCCGTTGCTTTGCAACTATAGACATCATCCGAGGAAAAACCGAAAAAAAAGGTTTACCGTTTACCGTTTACTGTTTACTGTTTAGCGGTTAGAGTGTAGAGAGGGAAGAAATTTTTGCTTTTTCCTTGTATATTAGCAAAAAATCGTATATTTGCAGGTGAAATATTTCATGCGACAGTAGTATTATGACCAATTTTGAAAAACGTAAACTAACCGAAATTGTCTTATATATCCTGAATAAGACTAACGGGCTTGATTACTATCATGTGTTCAAGATAATTTACTTTGCAAATATTGCACATTTGGCAAAATGCGGATTGCAGATAACTTCGGATTATTTTTGTGCATTGCCAGATGGGCCTGTCCCATCAATCCTTTTTAATAGCATTAACGATAAGGGGTTCGGAGACAGTGAACTGGAAGAAATGATAGGGAATGCTGTTGAACAAGGGGTTGATGATGCCTATTTTATGCTTTCAGCAAAAAGACAGGCAAACTTAGATTATTTGTCAAAATCAGAAATTGAAGAGCTTGACAAATCTATTGCTGAGAATGCACATCTTCCATACAATACGCTGAGAAACAAATCCCATGGAACCGAGTGGAGACGTGCCTTTAATAATCCAGTGTCAGGTAAAAAGGTAATGGATGTTCTTGGTATGGCAAGGGATGCAAATGCTTCTGAGGACATGATAGAATACATTCGCGAAGAACTTGAAACAGAAGAGGCGCTGGCATGACCAAAATCAGTGACTTGCTAGGAAAAGAGGCGAATGTGCTTGTCCAAAACTCTATCGGTGTAGGTGATGTCCATATACTACCGCTTGGAAAAGAAGAGGGGATTACTCCTAAAGGTGGTGAGTTGACGAGAAAAAAGTTTTTTATTATTCTAGGGTTTGATGAAGCCGGAGATATCATAGGAGGAATTGTCATTAACTCGAACGTAAACACAAATCTTCCTTCATCTGTAACTGACTACCTAATGCCAGTTACAATCCAGCAAATGCCTTTCTTAAAACACAGTTCGTTTATTAATTGTTCCCGGCTTAAGACTGTTAAAAAGGATAAGTTCAATTTTGGCACATACGTTGGTCATATTGATGATGATTCTTTGTTAGAATCAATTAAAGAGACTGTTATTGAAAGTCCCTATGCCAATATACAGCAACTGAAAGAGTTTGGAATAATAAATAACTGAATTCCGAATTCCAACAATACAGTTGCTGAGATAGTAACTGGAAATCAAAAAAATCCTTTAAAATCTTGGATACAATCTTCGATTTTCAATCAAAATCGTGCGTAGGGATAGTTTCAATATCAGTTTCTGAGAAGGAATTGGTCAATGATTTTGGAACAGAATCCAAAAATATTATAAGTTTTTAGGAACAAAATCCCCAAATATTATAAGTTTTTAGGAATGAAATCCGAAAATCTTAAAGTTTTATGGATAAAGATATTGTTTCCCGGTTGAGGGAGTTTATGGAGGACGAGGCCCGGTCGTGTTCGATGGATAGTGGGTGCATTACGCCTGAGTATGTCTATCGTATGTGGGGCGGTGAGGTTTCGCTTGAGGAGATAGAGGCTGCGATGGCAGAGGGGGTAAAGGGGTTAGAAGGTTAGAAGGTTAAAAGATTTAAAGATTTAAAGATTTACGACGGACGGTTTACGGGTTAGTGGTTAGCAGGTAGAGTGTAGAGTTTACCATGGCCTACCTCGGTATTGTAGTAACTACAAAATTTTATAGTTTGAAATGTAAAAAACGCGATAGCACTTCCGAAACGTTGTTTTTTTTGCTAAAACGGAGGCGAAATCGCCACTTTTTAACATTTAATCCACAATGAAATATAATAAGGTAATGCTTAGGGATTATCAGTGCGAGATGCTGGAGAGGCTGTATATGGCTTGGGAGGAGCATCAAAGTATAATGGTGCAGATGCCCACCGGTACAGGCAAAACAGTATTGCTGGCAGAAGTAATACGCCAGTTTACATGCCACAATGACGGGCATGATAGCGAAAGATGCGTCCTGATTGTAGCACACAGGCGTGAACTGCTGCAGCAGATAGGTGATACTATCCGGGCATTCGGTATGGATGGTGACAATATTGTAGTGGAAAGCATCCAGAAGCTGTCACGCCATATCGACAAGGTTACGATAGAGCCAAGCCTGATAATCATAGACGAAGCCCATCACGCAGTTGCCAAGACCTACAGACAACTATGGGACAAATGGCCCGAAGCAAAGTTCCTGGGCATGACCGCCACCCCATGCAGGATGAACAAAACCACCTTCACCGACTTGTTCGACACGCTGCTGCAGTCATATACCATACAAGAATTCATAGACAAAGGCTGGCTAAGCGACTTTGAATACATCTCCGTCAGCCCCCAAAACTGGATAGTAAGCCGCATAGCAAACCTACACAAGCGCAGTGCCGACGGTGACTACCAAATCAAAGAAATGGCCACCGTAATAGACACGCCCGAGAGCATTGAACACCTGTACCGCACCTACGAACACTACGCCAAAGGCAAGAAAGGCATCATATATGCCATAAACAAAGAACACGCCCGACATATATCAGAATACTACGCAACCAAAGGAGTACGCTGCTGCTGGATAGAAGCAAGGACACCGGGTGCTGTGCGTAAGCAACTGGTGGATGATTACCTGAGAGGTGAGCTGGATGTAATTGTGAACGTAGATATCTTCAGCGAAGGCTTTGACTGTCCCGAAGTAGAATTCATACAACTGGCACGCCCTACGCTGTCACTGTCCAAATACCTGCAACAAGTAGGTCGTGGCATGCGCACCAAGCAGATGAAGGAATACGTCATCATCCTGGATCAAGTAGGAATGTATCAGACCTTTGGCCTGCCCACCGAGGAACGAAACTGGAAAGCAATGTTCAGCGGCCAAGCCACAGTCAAAGCAGAACAAAGCGAAAAACACCCTGTCATCATCAGGCAAGACAGCGACAGAGAGAAAGAACTGCAAAATCTGGAAATGATACAGATAAAGCGCCATGGTGAAAAGAAAACCGGCCTGGAAATATTCGTCCAAGGCGGCAAATACGGCATACTGAACGAAGGCAAGATAATATGTCCCCCCGAGTACGAAAAAGTATCCAGACTGGAAGCCCCCTATTTTGCCATAGGCACATACCCCCTGTACATATATCACAACCGTGTAGAGATAATCGATGCCACCGGGCACGTAATTAAGCCAGGCTTATATGGTAACGTACATCGCGAGCAAGACATCTTCGTCGGTCACGACATAAGCGGACACACAGACTACTGGGATCCCAAGGGGGGCAGGCACTACAACATCCGACCTACGTTTGACCGCATAGCCGGCATCGAGATAGCCAGAGTAGGAGAGCAGATATACATGCGCAAGGAATCCAAGCAGTGGAACGAGCCCGTGGACAGCAGAAGCATATACCTGCACGACGTATTCCTGATAATGGGCAAGAAGCTGATATTCCGCAGAGACCGCAGCAAGGTATATGAGATATGCGGCTACGGTAACGGTGGCATATATATCAAGATGGACTGGGATTACGGTAAGGACTACCCCTATGCCTGCATCCGCAGGTCTGGTGACATATTCTCGTACGAGAAGACGTTGCCTCCCAGACTGAGCCAGAGGCCTGTGGATATAGGCGGCATGGGGATGAGGAGGGTTGTGTGATTTTTTGTTTTTATTTAGCGATGGCTTGTTCCAATGCCTTGCTTAGCTGGTCGGGGCAGCTGGTGGATTTGTATCCGCAGGTTATGCCGCGCAGCTTGGTGATGACGTCCTGGGCTTTCATTCCGCGTACGAGCGAGGAAATGCCCTTGGTGTTGCCGTCGCAACCGCCTATGAAATGTACTGAGATGATGCGGTCGTCATCATCTGTTGATATTTCTATTGCCTGGGAGCATGTGCCCTGGGTCTTGTAGGTGTAGGTTTTCATAAATTTTATCCAATTAGTTTTTGTATCTGTCTGTCTGTGGCATTTGGCAGTATTGTCCTGAGGTGGTGGCAGATGAGCTGGTAGGACTGTTGTGGTGTGTGGTCGCATTGCATGGTGTCGCGCCCGAAGAGTTCCTCGGGGGTGTTGAGCAGGGACCATCCCCAGCCGTATTGCCGGTTGTGCTTGTCGTGGGGATATACAAAATCCTGGGTCACGATGTAGGTTGCCATTTCCAGACGGGTCAGGTATGAGTCGAACTTGCTGCGCATCTTGGGGCCGTCAAATCCGCATGCGAATCGTAGCTGGCGTGTAATCTGGCTGCCTGTCATGCGCAGGGTGTCCAGTATGGCGCCTTCGATTGTGTCGTTGGCGGGGTATGGGTATTTGCTGCGCCTGTAGTTGCACAGGTCTGCAATCCATTGCCTGCTGACAAATCCTGCCTTGCGGTTGAATATCTTGCCGTACAGGCAACCTGTTTCCTTGACTATCTCGCCTTTCCATTGCCACAGTGGCCACACGAAGCCTTCGTCGGGGTCGGTGTAGTAGCGGCATTCTTCGGCAACGATGTCTTCGGCTGCGAAGCCCGGGATACCGCTGTCGAGCAGGGGCAGGAAACCGATCTGATTGATCAGGTCCATCATTTGTGTGCTGGTGTAGATTATGGGGAATTTCATTTACTCTTCTATGTATTGTATCATGTCGTTACGGCGTGGCTTGGCAGGTTTCTCCTGATTGGGGTAGCCGAGGGCTATGCAGAAGAATAGCTCGTGTCCCTTGCTGAAATTAAGTTTGTCCAGGCATGGTTTTGCCGAGGGGCTGGATTTGAGCCAGCGGGCTGAACTGCCCAGACAGCAGCTGCCAATGTCCATGGACTGTGCACTGAGCATGATGTTTTGTGCGAGCAGTCCGCAGTCAACGCTGGACAGTTCGTATCTGTCGCTCTTGGCAATGAACAGGACGGTGGGGGCATCGACAAAGATGTTTTTGAATCCCTCGCGTTCTGCTACCTGTGGGTTGTCCTGCAATACGGCTGAGGTGAATTGGTCCAGTAGTTGTGGGTTGTCGATTACCCTGATTTCGTAGGCTTGCCAGTTCATGCCGCTGGGTGCATTGATGCCGCAGTCCAGGATGCGTTGCAGTTTTTCCCGTTCGACGGGCTGGTCATGGTACTTGCGGATGCTGCGCCGCTGCTTGATTATCTGTTCCAAAACGTCTGCCTGATTCATATTGATTTTATTTGACGGTGAAGGGATAGACTGTCCAGTCGCCTAATTCTCCTATTGGACTGGCAGTAAGCCAGGTGAAGATGTATTCGCCTGGTGTGAGGTCGTGGAGTGGGGTTATGCGGAAGGCTTCTTCGCCGCTTGCTTCGATGCGGAAGTTGTTAAGGTCCACAAAGATACACTTGTTGTCGTGAACGTTTGGTTTAGGTATGCTGCGGTATTCGCGACGGGGCTTGAGGCGGATTAGCACGAGGTCGCTGAGCAACAGCGAGTCGGTGTCTATGATGAAGCTGGGACGTGGGGTATCGCTGTATTGGCGGGACTTGGCTCCCCACAGGTATCTGCTAATCTTGCTCTTGAGTTGTATGTCAACGATTTTCCAGCCTGGTTTTAACTCGCTCTGAGTCAGTTGTGACTCAATCTGCACGGGTGCGGGCTGGGTGTCGAGGTATATGGACTGTGCATGCGAAATTGCTGCGGCAAGGACTGTCGTAAGGCTCAGGATTATAGTTTTTGCTTTCATAGTGAATGCAAAGTTAAGAAATTTGCTGAGGTTTGTTGCTCCTGAGTTTTGTGTTTTAGTTTTTTTTAATTAATTTTGCGCTGTTGTGTATGTATATGTCTAACCATATAGTAAATATAGAGGAAAAGTGACTCTGGCGATTGTTATAGTTATCCTGATTGGCTATGTGTTTATAGCCAGCGAGCATCTGACGCATGTGAACAAGGCTCTGGTAGCTGTGTTTTGTGCATCCGTGGGCTGGGTGTTGTTTATGTGTTCGGGTACGTCGATGATTGACGTGCTGCATGCACAGGAGTTTCGTGAATTTCTGGCGGGGGAACCATATAGTCTGTATAAGAGCAAGGTTTTTATATCTGACAGGATTTTCCTGCGATATGTTGGCGAGGTGGGTGCGCTGGTGCTTTATCTGCTGGCTACGATGAACATCGTACAGGTATTGCTTAACAACGAGTGTTTCTGGTTTATCGAGAAGTGGCTGCGCAGCCGTAATACCAATGTGGTGGTCTGGGTTGCTGTGCTGGTGACGTTTGTCATGAGTACCTGCATTGATACGCTTACGCTTACGGTAATGATGCTGATGGTGCTGAGGCGCCTGTTGCGCAATGGCAGGCAGAGGATGTATGTGGGGGCTGCTGTCGTGATTGCTGCCAATGCGGGTGGTTGCTGGACGGTGATAGGTGATGTGACGGGCCTGATGGTATGGACGAGCAAGGCTGTGGCTGCGACTAACTTCAGCCTGATGTTGTTGCTGCCTGCCGTGGTGGCTACCATTGTACCGGTGTCGCTGATATGCAGGAAACTGCCTGAGCACCTGGATCTGGAGCGTCCTGCATTTGTGTTCCGTGGTGACGACAGTGTGCTGAAGGTGTGGCAGCGTCTGCTGCTGTTGGTTTTTGGCATTGGTGGTCTGTGGTTTATACCGTCGTTCCATCGTATTACGCTTCTGCCTCCGTTCCTGGGTGCTCTGTGCTGTCTGGGTGTGGTGTGGGTGCTGAATGAGATTATAAATAAGCGCAGGATAGGTACCGAGCAGCCGCTGAACATTACGTCGGGACGTACCTTGCAATATGAGTGCATCCAGGCTGTGATGTATTGCGTGGGTGTCTGTCTGTGTGTAGATGTCTTGATTGAGTGTGGTGCCTTGAATTATGCCTCGGCATTGTGTGACAGGTATCTGCACAGCATATACTTGATTAGCTTGCTGCTGGGTTTCATCAGCAGTATTATGGACAATATTGCGCTGGTGCTGACGAGCATGAATATGTATAGCGTGCTGGAGCCAGAGATGGTGAAGGCGGATTATATGAGTGCTTTCCTGGTTAACGGTGAGTATTGGCATCTGATTATGCTGAGCGTGAGTGTTGGTGGGTGCCTGTTGCCGATTGGCAGTGTTGCGGGTCTGGCGCTGATGAAGAGCGAGGGTGTCACGGTATGGTGGTACTTGCGCAGGATTTCGTTCTACGTACTGCTGGGGTGGATATGTTCGTTGGGAACGTATTTCATGGTTGATGCTTTCCTGCGTACGTGGTTTCCTAATTTCTGATATTCTGGACGATGACAGAATATGATTTGTCGCGGCTGGGCATCGAGTCCCTGAATGCCATGCAGGAGGAGATGCTGTCTGTGTGCCGCAAGTGTGATAATGTTGTGTTGCTGAGTCCCACGGGTAGCGGCAAGACGCTGGCGTACCTGCTGGCTATTTCTGTGGGGAAGGATATACTTGCAGGTGATGGTGCTTTCCCTTCGGTTTTGATTCTGGTACCGAGCCGTGAACTGGCTGTGCAGACAAGGGATGTGGCTGCAAGACTGTATCGTGACCTGAAGGTTTTTGCGTGTTATGGGGGACGTGCTGCAATGGACGAGCATAGGGTAATGCGCGAGTTGTGTCCGGATGTGATTGTCGGAACTCCTGGCAGGGTGCTGGACCATATTGCCATGGGAAACTTTGACACTGCCGGAATTGGCTTGCTTGTAATTGATGAGTTTGACAAGTCGCTGGAACTGGGTTTTCACAGGCAGATGCAGGATATCCTGTCGGTGTTGCCGGGTGTAAGGCGTCGTATATTGCTGAGTGCTACGGACAGTCCTGATATTCCGGACTTTGTGGGTGTTGATAATGTCTGCAAGCTGGATTTTACGGGGGGAGATGACTATGAGGGTCGTATCAGGCAGTGGGTTGTGAGGAGTCCGCAGAAGGATAAGTTGCGTACTTTGTCGGACTTGCTGTGCTGTCATGGTCAGGAGACGAGTATGGTGTTCCTGGGTTTCAGGGATGCCGTGGGCCGTGTGGCTGAGTATCTGGGGGGTATGGGTTTTACGGTAAGTGCTTTTCATGGCGGAATGGAGCAGAGGGACCGTGAGAGGGCTTTGTTCAGATTCCAATGTGGTGCTTCTAATATATTGGTGTGTACTGACTTGGCTGGCAGGGGATTGGATATTGAGGGGGTTGACAATATAGTGCACTATCATTTGCCTGTGAACAGGGAAACGCTGGTCCACCGTAACGGACGTACTGCCCGTTGGGACAGGGAGGGACAGTCGTTCCTGATAGTGGGGCCTGAGGAGCGGGTGCCTGATTTTGCGGGCGACTGGGACGAGGCCTTGGTGTCCGGACGTGTGGCTGTTCCGTCCAAGTCGCGTTGGGAGGTGTTGTACATCGGTCGTGGCAAGAGGGACAAGGTGAATAGGGTTGACGTGGTTGGTTTCCTGTGCAAGATGGGTGGTCTGGAACGTGGGCAGCTGGGAATGGTGAAGGTGTTTCCGTCGTGGTGTTTTGCGGCTGTCGAACGCAGTGCCGTGCGGGAGGTGCTGAATAGGGTGAGGGGACAGAAGATTAAGGGACAGAAGACGATTGTTGAACCAATTAAGTAAGTATATATATGGCTACAGTGGATGACAAGAAGGTTATCTTCTCGATGGTGGGCGTCAGCAAGACGATTACGCAGAACCAGAAACAGGTTTTGAAGAATATATATCTGAGCTTCTTCTATGGGGCTAAGATAGGTATCATAGGTCTGAACGGTGCTGGTAAATCGACGTTGATGAAGATTATTGCGGGGCTTGAACAGCCTACGCAGGGGGATGTGGTGTGGAGTCCTGGGTATAGTGTGGGGTATCTGGAGCAGGACCCCCGACTGGATGATGAGAAGACTGTGATTGAGGTCGTGCGGGAGGGTGCACAGCATATTGTCGATGCCCTGGACGAGTATAACAGGATTAACGAGAACCTGGCTTTGCCTGAGTATTATGAGGATGCTGACAGGATGCAGAAGTGCTTTGACCGCCTGGCTGAGCTGCAGGATGTGATTGATGCGACGGATGCATGGAACCTGGACAGCCGCCTGGAGCGTGCGATGTCGGCTTTGCGCTGTCCGCCTGCTGATCAGAAATGTGGTATCCTGTCGGGGGGTGAACGCCGTCGTGTGGCTCTTTGCCGACTGTTGCTGCAAAAGCCTGACGTATTGTTGCTGGACGAGCCTACGAACCATCTGGATGCTGAGAGTATTGACTGGCTGGAACAGCATTTGCAGCAGTATGAGGGTACTGTTATTTGTGTCACGCATGACCGTTATTTCCTGGACGATGTTGCTGGCTGGATTCTGGAACTGGATCGTGGCGAGGGTATTCCGTGGCAGGGTAACTACAGTAGCTGGCTTGAGCAGAAGACCAGGCGTATGGAGCAGGAGGAGAAGGTTGCAAGTAAGCGGCGCAAGACTCTGGAACGTGAGTTGGAATGGGTGCGTATGGCTCCCAAGGCGCGTCAGGCCAAGGGTAAGGCTCGTCTGAAATCGTACGAGAGTATGCTGAACGAGGAGCAGAAGCAGCGTGAGGAGCGTCTGGAGATTTATATCCCGAATGGTCCGCGCCTGGGTAACAAGGTTATTGAGGCTAAGGGTGTGTGTAAGTCGTATGGTGAGAGGGTGTTAATCAAGGATTTGAACTTTATGCTTCCGCCTAACGGTATTGTGGGAGTGATTGGTCCCAACGGTGCCGGTAAGACGACGTTGTTTCGTATGATTATGGGGCTTGAAAGTCCTGATGCGGGTACTTTCGAGGTGGGGGAGACGGTCAAGATTGCCTATGTTGACCAGAGCCACAAGGATATTAAGGCTGACGAGAGTGTGTTCCAGGTTGTCAGTCAGGGTGCTGAGCTGATCCGTATGGGTGGTCGTGACATCAATACTCGTGCCTACCTGAGCCGTTTCAATTTCACTGGTGCCGACCAGGAGAAGAAGTGTGGTGTACTGAGTGGTGGTGAGCGTAACCGTCTGCACTTGGCTATTGCGCTGAAGGAGGAGGGTAATGTGTTGCTCCTGGACGAGCCGACGAATGATATTGACGTGAATACGTTGCGTGCTTTGGAGGAGGGTCTTGAGGCGTTTGCCGGCTGTGCCGTGGTAATCAGTCATGACCGTTGGTTCCTGGACCGTATATGTACGCATATATTGGCTTACGAGGGAGATGGTGAGGTTTACTGGTTCGAGGGCTCGTACAGTGACTATGAGCAGAATAAGTGCAAGCGCCTGGGAATCGAGGAACCTAAGCGTATCCGTTACAGGAAACTGGAGGAGTAGGTCTTATTGAACGACAAGGCTGATGGATATCATCAGCGCAAAGAGAAATATGGAAAGGGCAGTCATGGCGAGTACGCCGTTGAGTGCCTTTCCTTTTTTTATGTGTATCATGCGTGCTACGCAATGGAAGTGCAGGGGCAGGAATGCCAGTACGGGCAACATGTGGCTGTTGAGGCTTACGTCGAAGAGGTCTCCGTGCAGGGTGATGTTGACGGTTACGAGGTATGTGGATATGATTCCGATAAGGAAGTATAGCCATAGTGCTGCCTTGGGACCTATGATGGTTACGAGTGTTATCTTGCCGTGCTTGGTGTCGGTATGACGGTCGCGGAAGTTGTTTACAATCAGCAGGCAGTCTGCTACGAGTCCTTGTGCAAGTGCCAGCATCCATACCTGCATGGTGAGCTGCCCTGTTTGTATGTGGTATGTACAGGATACGGGTATCAGTCCGAAGAACATAACGACCAGTATGTCGCCCATGGCTATGCGTGAGAAGAGTGTGGTGTAGAGGAAGGTGAACAATATGCAGGCTGCGCCTATCAGGATGCAGTAGATGTCCGTGAAGAGGAGCAGGGGAAGTCCTGTAATTGCTGACAGGATGGTTGTGGCAAGGATGCCGCGACGCATTGCTGGGAGTGTAATCCAGCCTTGGGAGCAGGCGCGCTCGGGTCCCAGACGGTCTTCGTGGTCAACGCCATTGAGACAGTCGTAGTAGTCGTTGATGAAGTTTGCGTCAATCTGCATGAAAATTGCGAACAGGGCGCACAGCAGGGCGGGAATGACGTTGATTGTGTGTGTGTCGTTCCATGTGGCGGCAAGGGCAATCATGACGGGCGCAAGGGCGCATGTCAGTGTCTTGGGCCTTGCTGCCAGTATCCAGGATTGCAGGAATGTGGGCTTGTTGTTCATGTGGGTGTGGCGGGCGTGTTACTTTATCTTGTCGTCACTGAACTTGATTATCTCGCGTGCCTTGACGCTGCCTATGACTGACTTGAGCTTGGAAAAGTATGTGCGGCGTATGCTGAGTTCTTTTTCGTCCTTGTTGAACTTGCTGGTCATGATTTCCTCGGCTTGTGCGGGGGTGAGCTTGCCTGCGGCGTCTGCTGAGCGATACTTGTCCTTGATGGCATCGTGGCGTTTCTTGTTGGTGCTTAGCTCTTCGAGAAAGGCTTCGAGGACGGGCATTACTTTCTTTTGCTGCTCGGTTGTGAGCTTGGTCTGTTTCAGTATATATGCCTTGCGTGCTTCGCGCTTTGCGCCTGCCTGGATTGTGGTCGTAAGCGTGAATGTGAACAGTAGTGCCAACAGTGTGATTTTTTTCATAGCGGTTTGTGTTTATTGTTAATGTATAGGTTAGTATTGATTGTCTGAATGCAAAGATAGATGTTTTTCATTTATGTTCCAAATTATTTGTATTTCTTTGATGCAACTCGGTAAATTTAATTATCTTTGCACGGCAAAATTTTGATTGTTATGGCTAATGCGAGGAAAAAGACAAATACGAAGATTGTAGAGGTTCCGCAGATGGATTCGCTGGGACACAGGCAACCGCAGAACCTGGAGATGGAGACTGCTGTGCTGGGGGCGTTGATGAATGAGCAGGATGCCTTTGGCGAGGTGGCTGAGATACTGAAACCTGAGTGCTTTTATGACCATCGTAACCAGTTGGTGTATGATGCAATACGTGACCTGGCTGCCAAGCAGCAGCCTGTGGATGTGATTACTGTAATTGATCAGCTGGAGAAGAAGGGTCAGCTGGATGATGTGGGGGGAATGTCGTATGTGACTCAGTTGAGTGATGCTGTAATCAGTAGTGCTCATGTGGAGTATCATGCGCGTATCATTCAGCAGAAATTTATTGCCAGGCAGATGATTACCTTTGCTTCTCATCTGCTGCAGGATGCCTTTGACCCGGGAACGGATGTGGGGGAACTGATGCAGAGTGCTGAGGGACAGTTGTTTGAATTAAGCCAGACTAATCTGAAGAAGGACTATACGCAGATAAATCCTGTTATCAAGGAGGCGTATGACCAGTTGCAGCGTGCTGCGGCCAGGGATGATGGATTGTCGGGATTGCCTTCGGGCTTTGAGAAACTGGACAAAATTACGAATGGCTGGCAGGCTTCGGACCTGATTATCATTGCTGCGCGTCCTGCTATGGGTAAGACGGCGTTTATCATCTCGATGATGAGAAAGATGGCTGTGGATCGCAAGATACCGTGTGCTATGTTTACGCTTGAGATGAGTAATGTGCAGCTGGTGAACCGTCTGATGGTGAATGTCTGCGAGATTACTGGTGACAAGATTCGTAGCGGTCAGCTTGCTCCGTATGAATGGGCTCAGTTGGACAGCCGTATCACTCAGTTGTATGATGCTCCGATTTATCTGGATGATTCGTCGGGCTTGAGTGTGTTTGAATTGCGAACGAAGGCACGTAGGCTGGTTCGTGAGCATGGGGTGAAGATAATATTTATTGATTACCTGCAGTTGCTGAATGCGAGTGGTATGAACTGCAACTCGCGTCAGGAGGAGGTGTCGATTATCTCGCGTTCGCTGAAGCAGCTGGCCAAGGAGTTGCAGATTCCGATTATTGCACTGAGTCAGCTGAACCGTGGTGTTGAAACCCGAGGTAAGGGTGAGGGTGACGAGAGCAAGCGGCCTGTGTTGAGTGACTTGCGTGAATCGGGTGCTATCGAGCAGGATGCTGATATGGTATGCATGATTCATCGTCCTGAATATTATAAGTTGTATCAGGATAGCGAGGGGCGTGACTGGAGAGGCAAGGCTATAATCATTATAGCTAAGCATCGTAACGGTAGCGTTGGTGATATTACGTTGGATTTCCGTAACGAGTATGCCAGGTTTGCCGATCCGAGTGAAACTCAGTATATTCCTGCACCTGATGACCAGGGGGGAACTATTGTGTCGCAGGCGCTGAGTGCAGATGAACTGAATAGTATCATGGACAGTGGCGGCTTTAAGTCTGCGGATGGCCAGCCTCCGTTCTGATTTTTGGCGTTATATTCGCTTTTTTGCGTTTTCTTTTGTATCTTTGCATCCAAATTGGATAAAATATTATATAGGATATGAATATTTCATATAAGTGGCTTAAGGACTATGTTGACTTTGACCTTAATGCTGATGAGGTTGCTGCGGCATTGACCAGTATTGGTCTGGAGGTGGGCAGCGTTGAGGAGGTTCAGACAATCAGGGGTGGCCTGGAGGGCTTGTGGGTTGCCGAGGTCCTGAGTTGTGACGTGCATCCCAATAGTGATCACATGCATATATGTAGTGTGAATGTAGGTCAGGGTGAACCTTTGCAGATTGTCTGCGGTGCTCCGAATGTTGCTGCAGGGCAGAAGGTTATTGCTGCTGTAGTGGGTACCAGGCTTTATGATGGTGATGAGGAGTTTGTCATCAAACGCAGCAAGTTGCGTGGTGTCGAGTCCATGGGTATGCTGTGTGCCGAGGATGAGATTGGCGTAGGTGACAGTCATGATGGTATAATTGTTTTGCCGGATGATGCTGTGGTGGGTACTCCGGCTAAGGAATATTATAATCTGGAGAGTGATTATTTGATTGAGGTGGATATCACTCCTAACCGTGCTGATGCTTGTAGTCATTATGGTGTTGCGCGTGATTTGTATGCGTGGTTGGTGCAGAATGGCTACAGGACAAGTCTGCATCGTCCTTCGTGTGACGGATTTGCCGTGGATAATGAGAGTCTGGTCATTCCGGTCGAGGTGGAGGCTGTTGAGGCTTGTCCGCGCTATTGTGCGGTGACGCTGACTGACTGCGAGGTTAAGGAGAGTCCTGATTGGCTGAAGGACAGACTGAATATCATAGGTCTGAGACCGATAAATAATATCGTTGATATAACGAACTATATTATGATGGCTTATGGCCAGCCCTTGCATTGCTTTGATGCTGATATGATTGAGGGTGGAAAGGTCGTGGTGAAGACTATGCCTGAGGGTACGCCGTTTGTTACTCTTGACGGTGAGGAGCATAAACTGAGTGAACGTGACCTGGCTATATGTAATGCCAAGGAGCCTATGTGTATTGCGGGTGTATTTGGCGGAAAGGGTAGTGGTACGTATGGGAATACGAGGAATGTGCTGCTGGAGAGTGCTTATTTTAATCCTACGTGGATCAGGAAGAGTAGCAGGCGTCATGGCTTGCAGACGGATGCCTCGTTCCGTTTTGAACGTGGTATTGATCCGGACGGACAGATTTATGCGTTGAAGCAGGCTGCTATTATGGCCAAGGAGCTTGCTGGTGCTAAGGTGAGCATGCAGATTGTGGATGTGAATATGAAAGCGGCCAAGCCTTTTGAGGTGGATGTGAAGTATGGTTATGTTGATCAGTTGACAGGCAAGCATATTCCGGCTGAGACGGTCAAGAGTATAGTTACTTCGCTGGAGATGGTGATTGAGAGTGAGGATGCAGATGGGCTGAGGTTGTTGGTTCCGGCATATCGTGTTGATGTTCAGCGTCCCGGTGATGTGGTCGAGGATATCCTGCGTATCTATGGTTATAATAATATCGAGATTCCTTCGACCTTGCATTCGTCTCTTTCTGTTAAGGGTGATGTGGACAGGAGTCATAAGTTGCAGAATATTGTTGCTGAGCAGCTGGTTGGCTGTGGTTTTCACGAGATTCTGAACAACTCGCTGCAGAAGGGTGCATACCTGGATGGGTTGACGAGCTATAAATCGGAGAACAGTGTGGTGCTGATGAATGCCTTGTCGCAGGATTTGAATGCAATGCGCCAGACTTTGCTGTTTGGCGGTCTGGAGTGTATCGCACGTAATACGGCTTACCGTAATCCTGACCAGCGTCTGTTTGAGTTTGGTAATTGCTACTATTACAGTGCAGATAAGAGGTGTCCCGATATCATTAAGGGTGTAAGCAGCAGTCGTGATCCTGAGGTGATTAAGCATATTCTGGATGCTTATTCCGAGGACTATCACATGGGCCTGTGGGTGACGGGACGTCGAGTGAACGGTAATTGGGCACATGCGAATGAGGATACTTCGTATGCTGAGCTGAAGGCTTATGTGCTGAATGTCCTGGAGCGTCTGGGTGTGCCTATGGGTATGCTGGTGTTTGCCGATGGTGGGGAGGATATCTTTGACAAGAGTCAGGAAATCAGAAACCGTGGCGGAAAGGTTTTGGTCAAGATGGGTATTGTGAGCCGGGCTATACTGAAGAAATTCGATATCGTAAATCCGGTGTACTTTGCTGATATCAATTGGAAGTTGATGATGAAGGCTGTTAAGAACCAGAGTGTCAAGTATCATGAAATCAGTAAGTTCCCTGCCGTAAGCCGTGATTTGGCATTGCTTCTGGATGAGAGTGTTGAGTTCGCAAGAATCGAAGAGATTGCTTATAAGACTGAGAAGAAGCTGCTGAAGAGTGTTTCGCTGTTTGATGTCTATGAGGGTAAGAATCTGCCGGCTGGAAAGAAATCGTATGCTGTGAATTTTGTCTTGCAGGATGAGACAAAGACATTGAATGACAAGGCTATCGATGCTGTGATGAATAACTTGATCAGGCAGTTGAAGGCTAATTTGAATGCTGAGCTGAGATAAGCGTTGTGATTTTTAAAAATGGATAGTTTTAATATTTAATATATAGGAGATTAATCCAATGGGAAGAGCTTTTGAATACCGTAAGGCTACAAAGTTGAAGAGATGGGGTCACATGGCGAAGACTTTTACTCGTCTGGGAAAACAGATTGCTATTGCTGTAAAGGCTGGTGGTCCGGAGCCTGAGAATAATCCTTCGTTGCGTTCTGTCATCGCTGTCTGCAAGCGTGAGAATATGCCTAAGGACAATATCGAGCGTGCAATAAAGAACGCAATGGGCAAGGATACGAGTGACTACAAGTCTGTTACTTATGAGGGATATGGTCCTCATGGCGTGGCTGTGTTTGTTGATACATTGACGGATAATACTACTCGTACTGTGGCTGATGTACGCAGTATATTCAACAAGTTCAATGGTAATATGGGTACAACGGGTTCTTTGTCATTCCTGTTTGATCACAAGTGTGTTTTCACTTTCAAGAAGAAGGCTGACATGGATATGGATGATTTCATCCTTGAGATGATTGACTATGGAATCGACGAGGATTATGATGAGGAGTATGACGAGGAGAAGGATGAGACTACAATTACCATTTATGGCGAACCGACAAGCTATAGCGAGATCCAGAAGGCTCTGGAGGCTAAAGGACTTGAGGAGGTCGGTGGTGAGTTTACCTATATCCCGAATGACTTGAAGGATGTTACTGCTGAACAGCGTGAGACTATCAACAAGATGGTTGAGCGTCTTGAGGAGTTTGATGACGTCCAGACGGTTTATACGAATATGAAACCTGAGGAGTAACGTTTTGTAGGACTTGATGATAAGACTTCTGCTTCCGGCTATTGCTGTTTTGATGCTTGTTTGTTGCAGGCGTGAAAGTTATGACGAGAAAATTGCACGTGAAATGTCTGAGTATTCGTCAAGGCAATGTCCTCGCAGAATAGATCCTTATACTATCCTGGACAGTATAGTGTATGTGGATGATTGCAAGGAGTTGCGTCATTACTATACTGTTCAGGATACTTTGGATAATGACGAGGTTTACAGTGATGAGTTATGTAATGAGTTTCGTGACAAATTACTGGCAAATATCCGAAATAGCGTGGGGATGAAAACTTATAAGGCGCACGGTGTCGTGTTTGCCTATCAGTATCGGTCGGGAAAGTCGCAAAAGGTTTATCTGTATTTGAAATTCAGCAGTAAGGATTATAAGTAGTTTTCATTTTATCCATAAAAATGTTATAAATGGCAAAAATATGTTATATAACATGTTTTTGTTGTTTAATTGTTTGGTTGTATCAGAAAATCTATATAATTTTGCATTGCAAAACTTGAAGTACAAGTGACTGCAAAATTAGGTTTAGATTATTTAGGTAAAAAAATTATGACTGAAAAGATTGGTTGCATTGCAGGTGCAATTTGGGTTGCCCTGAATGAGAATGGTGCTATGACATCAAAGGACCTGAAGAAGGTTGCAAAGATTAAGTCTGACAAGGAGCTCTACCTGGCTATGGGTTGGCTGTGCCGCGAGGACAAGCTGAATGTAGTTGAGGAGGGTAAGGAGATTACTCTTTCTTTGAAGTAATCCTGTTTCTTGGGACAGGCTGTTCTTGGGAATGGCCGTTCATGCACAATAAACCCTGCAGTTCGCTGCAGGGTTTATTTGTTATTTTGTTTTTGTATATCTAATTTTCATCAGCACAGTGCATTATCAGTGTCGTCGCTCCAATGGTTATGATGTCGCCGTCCTGAAGTGTAACGCGTTCGTTGTTGCCTAATATGTTGTTCATGTAGAATGTCCCGGTTCCGCTAGGTCCGTCACGCAGTATGTATTGCAGCTTGCCGTTTTTGTCTTGCTTGACGTGAATTATACAATGCAATGTGTCTATGCTGGGATCGACTGTTTCTATGGGTTGGTTGATTGATGTACCGTGAACATATCGTCCAATCTTGTTTTCTCCGAGTTGCAGGGATAGTATCTGCTTGAAATGGAATACGTTCTCTACTACGACTATGCTGCCGTATTTTTTTGATGCTTCCTTTTCTTCAGCTTGGAGTCTGATATGTTCGTTTTTCTGTGTTTCGCGGGTGGGGGAGCTTCCAAGGCGTATGCCGAATTGCTTGGAGCATTGGGTGCATTGGAATACCAGGGTTTGACCAGTTTGGTATTTGGTCTCGTCAAATGTTATGTAGGAGTTACATTTAGGGCAACGGACACGTTTCATAATGCCATAACCCAAATCTGTGCAAACAGGGGATCCTTGTCGCGGATTTCGTTTACCTTGGCGTAGGCTTTGGCTGAGTCATCGCCGTAACCTGTAAGTACAACGCGTATCATCTTGCCGCTTACAACCTTGACTGCGTTTTCAAGTCCCATGCTCTTTAGCTTGAGAACGTAGGAATCTGCCATCTCGTTGCTGATGGCGCTTGCCATTACTACGCAGTATCCGCTTGGTGTCTGTGGTTCGTCAGACTTTGTGGTTGTTGTTTCTTCCTCAGTGGTTTGTGTTGATGTTGCCGTAGCGTCTTTGGTTTTGGCTACAGTTGGCTGTTTTCCGTGTTGTGTTTTGATTTTTGTAATGACGGATTCGACATTGTTCCATGAGAACAGGTGTGCTGTTTCATTTGTGTTGATGTTGCGTAACTGTGGTACAAACAGCATGAATGCTATAAGAAGGATGGCTGCTGTTGACAGTACGCGCTGGATGGTCGAACGCCTGACGCTGATTGTTATGCGCGGAATATCTGTGTCGTAACCGGTCCGTACTGCTTCGGGAAGTTTGGTAAATAGGAATGAGTCCAAACCGTATAGTCCTGGGGAGTTGATACCTGCATCGGATACATTTAGCGTGTAGCCTGAGTTTGTCTGGCTTAATTCTCCGATGGAGCCTATTTCAACAGTGCCTTGTTCGATGATTGTGGAACGTATGTCTGCGGTGTAGTCTTCTATCCACTGTGCAGCTGTGCTACGACGAACGTGGTGCATCTTTATGATACAGTCCTCGAGCAGTGAGTCATCGGGATTAATGGTGTTGCTGACATATACGCTTCTGTATGGTGGCAGATATGTCTGCTCGCTATTGATGTAGCGAGCGCTTTTGTTGTATGCAACAAAAGTGCATAACCCTGGCACAGAAACGGCGTCGTGTGTCGCCAAAAGATATTCTATATGTCTGCTTAAGTCTTTCACCTTTGCAAAGATAAGATAATTTTATAAAAGTGACAAGTTCAACTGTAATATTTTTTTTGTTGAATAATTTACTTTTTCTTTGCTTTTTACTCTTGCTCTTCAGACTTTCTTTTGTGTATCAGTGTTTTGTGTGGTGGTGTTGTCAAAATTCTTCTTTTTATGACTTCGTCCATGTCCGCCGTTTTTGTACTTTCCTTTGTGTCCTCTGGTGCCTTTTGTGGCGTGATTTCCTCGGGATGACTTGTGTCCGCGGAATTTTCCGTCGTATTCCGGACCTTGTCCTTCGCTTTTGGGTATTGGCATTTTTTCTACGTTGTGACCGAGGAAGTTTTCTATCTTCATGAAATCGTTCTGGTCCTTTTCGCTGACAAGGGTGATGGCGTTGCCTCCTGCACCGGCTCTGGCTGTACGGCCTATACGGTGTACGTAATCCTCTGCATCGTGTGGTACATCGTAGTTGATGACAAGTGTTATGTCGTCAATGTCTATGCCTCGGGAAACGATGTCTGTTGCTATCAGAATGTCTATCTTGGAGGCTCGAAAGAGATACATTACCTCGTCGCGTTCCTTTTGCTCGAGGTCGCTGTGTATTGCGCGGCAGTTGAAACCTTTTCTTAAGAGTGTTATTGATAATTCTTTGGTTTTCTGCTTGCTACCGCTGAAAATTATGACGCGTTCGGGCTTATTGTTCTTGAATATCTCATTCAGAATTCCGATTTTCTGGCTTTCGTAGCAGATGTATGCCATCTGGTGAATACGGTCGGCTGGCTTGCTGACGGCGAGTTTTATCTCGACGGGATTGTCAAGTAGTGTATGTGCGAGCTGGCGTATCTTGTCTGGCATGGTTGCGCTGAACATTATTGTCTGGCGTTTACGGGGAAGGTATCTGGCTATCTGAAGTATGTCATCAAGGAATCCCATGTCTAGCATTCTGTCGGCTTCGTCTAAAATGAAAAATGATACACGGGACAGGTCGATATTTCCCAGGCTGAGATGACTGATAAGACGTCCGGGGGTGGCTATGACTACGTCTGCGCCTTGTTGCATTCCGTGTTTTTCCTGTTCGTATCGTATGCCGTCGTTCCCTCCATATACTGCAACGCTGCTTACGTCGGGCAGGTGATAGGCAAATCCTTGCATCGCCTGGTCTATCTGTTGGGCAAGTTCTCGCGTGGGTGACATTATGACGCAGTTTATTGCGTCTTTGGAGTAGTCTCCGTAGCTGAGCTCGCTGAGTACTGGTAATAGATATGCGGCTGTCTTGCCGGTTCCTGTCTGTGCAACCCCTAGTACGTCACGGCCTTCCAGTATAGGGGGGATTGCGTGTTCTTGGATTGGTGTGCACTGGATAAAATTCATGTCGTCCAGTGCATCCAGTATGGGATCACTGAGGTTTGTTTCGTAAAAATCCACAATTGTATATATATAAATAGGTAATTATCTTGGAGCTTGTTTGTATAATACTATTGCGATAGGTGTGTATATCAGATTGGGCAACCATGCAGCAAGCCATGGTACCATACCTGCTTGTGTGCTGAAACTGGAGCATATGCCCTGAAGCAGTATGTATATGGCGCTGAGGGCGAGTCCCAATCCTAAGGCAAATCCCATGCCTCCCTTTCGCTTACGGCTGGATAGTGCGGCTCCGATTATACTGAGTATGAATGCTGCAAATGGTGCTGCTATTCGTTTGTGATACTCTACTTCAAAGTCTTGTAGTCCTGCTGTCCCGCGAATGCGCTGACGGCTTATGTAGTCTTCGAGTTGTTCGGATGTCATTGTCTCCTGCATTTTGTTTGTTGTCAGGAAATCTTGTGGTTCGAGCTTTATAATACTGTCTATCTGATTGATAAATGTTATTTTCTCGCGTAATCCTTTAAGCTCGCGTATATTGACGTTTCGCAGTGTCCATTTGAACCTTACGTCTGATATTGTGTCGTATTCGGCTGTCATTGCTGTCAGGTGGGAGACGAGTTTCTTGTGCTCGAATTTGTCTAGGGAGAAATGGTAGCCTGTATGTGTGGGACCGTCATAATGCTCCATGTAGGCTATGACGCCTGTATCAACCTGTAGTTGCACGTTGTCTGCCCAGGTCGGAACTTTGAGTTGTCTTTTGTACTGATTCTCGAAGGCAAGTCGCTTGACGCTGCCTCGGGGAATTATGTCTGTTCCCAGATAGTATGTAATGGCTGCTATGACGCATGCACTGAATATATAGGGGTACATGAGTCTGCGAAAGCTGACGCCTGATGCCAGAATTGCAATTATTTCGCTGTTGTCTGCAAGTTTTGAGGTGAAGAAAATAACGGAGATAAATACAAACAGAGATGAGAAGAGGTTGGCGTAGTATTGTATGAAGTTTATATAGTAATCGAATATGATACCATGTAATGGTGCGTTGTTGGTCGTAAATTTGTCAACATTCTCGTTGAAGTCAAAGACGACGGATATGCTGATGATGAGAACTATACTGAAGAAGTAAGTTCCGAGGAATTTCTTGATTATGTACCAGTCTAATTTGCGCAAGGTAGGAAATATGCGAGAATGGTGTTACAGACGATTTGTGATTTTTTTCATCATCATGCTCTTCCATGTGCTGAAGTCACCTGCAATGATGTGTTTACGTGCATTCTGTACGAGCCATAGGTAGAATGCAAGGTTGTGTATGGAAGCGAGTTCCAGGGCAAGGAGTTCTTGTGCCTTGAACAGGTGATGCAAGTATGCCTTTGTGTAATAAAGGTCGCATGAGGCTGTTCCGTTTGGGTCGATTGGCGTGAAGTCGCATTCCCACTTCTTGTTGCGCATGTTCATTATACCTTCGCTGGTGAAGAGACATGCATTGCGTCCGTTGCGTGTGGGCATAACGCAGTCAAACATGTCAACTCCACGTTCTATGCCCTCCAATAGGTTTGCCGGTGTGCCTACGCCCATTAGGTAGCGGGGACGGTCCTTGGGGAGTATCTCGTTTACAACTTCGATCATCTCGTACATGACTTCTGCTGGTTCGCCTACGGCCAGACCTCCGATTGCGTTACCGTCTGCATTCTTGGAGGCTACAAATTCGGCGCTCTTCTGCCGCAAGTCACGGTATGTGCATCCTTGTACAATTGGGAACAGACTTTGGTGATAGCCGTATAATGGTTCTGTTTCATTAAATCTTTTGATGCATCTGTCTAACCATCGGTGTGTGAGTCCCAGTGATTTTTCAGCATATTCTCTGTTGCTTGTTCCGGGGGGGCATTCGTCAAGTGCCATGATGATGTCTGCACCGATGCTGCGCTCTATGTCCATTACTTTTTCGGGCGTAAACATGTGCTTTGAGCCGTCAAGATGACTGCGGAAGGTGCATCCTTCTTCCGTTAGCTTGCGGATTTCGGTGAGAGAGAAGACCTGAAAGCCTCCGGAGTCGGTTAGGATAGGTCTGTCCCAACCGTTGAACTTGTGCAATCCGCCTGCCTTTTCCAGTATTTTGGTTCCTGGACGCAAATATAGGTGGTATGTGTTGCCTAGGATAATTTGTGCTTGCACTTCTTCCTTCAGATCACGCACGGTAAGACCTTTGACGCTTCCTACCGTACCTACGGGCATGAATATCGGTGTTTCTATCTGGCCGTGGTCTGTGTGGATAAGGCCTGCGCGTGCATTGGTCTTAGTGTCAGTGTGTTGTAGTTCGAAAGTCATTTTTCGTCCTTGTCTTCTTTGGGCAGGATAAACTCTACGGGTTTCTCAACCTTTTGAGCCAGTAGTGCATAGTCCAAAACGTCCATCACGGTCTCTACGTAGTGGAAATCCAGTCCGTGTATGTACATGTCCGGTATTTCGTCGATATCTTTTCGGTTGTCCTTACAGAGTATCAGGTGTTTGATTCCTGCACGTTTTGCTGCAAGTATCTTTTCGCGTATTCCGCCTACGGGCAGTACTTTTCCACGAAGGGTTATTTCGCCTGTCATGGCCAGTTCGCTGCGAACTCTACGCTGGGTAAGTGCTGAAGCCAAGGCTGTTGCCATTGTAATGCCTGCTGACGGACCGTCTTTTGGAGTTGCGCCTTCGGGTACGTGGACGTGGATGTTGTAGTAGTTGAAGATGCGTGGCTCGATGTTCAACTCGCGTGCATGGCTTCGGATGTATTCCAAGGCAATGCTTGCGCTTTCCTTCATTACGTCACCCAGATTGCCTGTAAGGGTCAGTCCACCGCCTTTGTGTTCCGAGAGGCTTGTCTCGATGAAGAGTATTTCGCCTCCTACGCTTGTCCAGGCCAGTCCGGTAACTACTCCGGCATAGTTGTTACCTTGATATATGTCACGGGTAAACATTGGTTTGCCGAGCAGACGTTCTACTTCGGCTGTGTCAATATTGCGATTGACATTTATCTGTTCAACACCAAGTTCATCTGCTTCGCGTGCCGTTTCCAGAGCAACTTTGCGCAGTAGCTTGTTTATCTGTTTCTGTAAACCGCGCACACCGCTCTCGCGTGTGTAGCGTTCAATAATCATCTCGACGGCATTTTTGCGTATCTTTAATTTGCTTTGTCCTGACAGGCCGTTGTTGTCTTTTTCTTTTGGAAACAGGTGCTTGCGTGCTATTTCGATTTTCTCTTCGGTGATGTATCCGCCTACTTCTATCAGTTCCATACGGTCCAAAAGGGGACGGGGAATGCTTTGTACGTCATTGGCTGTGGCAATGAACATCACTCGGCTCAGGTCATAATCCATGTCCAGGAAATTGTCATGGAAAGTTTTGTTCTGCTCGGGGTCAAGTACTTCGAGTAGGGCACTTGATGGATCACCGTGCACAGTTGCCTGTGTTACCTTGTCTATTTCGTCAAGGATGAACACGGGATTGCTGCTGCCTGCTTTTTGGATGTTTTTAATAATGCGGCCTGGCATCGCACCTATATATGTGCGTCGATGACCTCGTATCTCGCTTTCGTCATGCATGCCTCCAAGGCTGACTCGTACATATTTGCGCTTTAAGGCTTTTGCAATGCTTCGCCCAAGGCTGGTCTTGCCAACTCCTGGAGGGCCGTAAAGACACAAGATAGGGCTGCGCTTGTCTGATTTTAGTCTCAGGACTGCAAGATGTTCCAAAATACGTTCCTTGACCTTCTCCATCCCGTAATGGTCTTCGTCCAGGATTTTTTGGGCACGCTTTAGGTCCATACAGTCTTGGGTACAATCGTCCCATGGTAGTTGAAGAATTGTCTGAAGGTAGTTCAGTTGTACATTATAATCAGGACTTTGGGCGTTGATACGGGATAGTTTCTGGAGCTCTTTCTCAAAGGTTTCGGACTGTTTCTCTCCCCAATGTTTTTTACTTGCATCCTGACGCAATGTCTGAATGTCTTCGAACTTGTTGGTGTTTTCGTCACTGTTGCCTAATTCGGCCTGAAGATTTTTGATCTCTTGATTAACAAAATATTCACGTTGTTGGCGATTGAGGTCAACCTGTGTCTTGGCTTCAACGTCACGACGCAAGGTGGCGACCTCTATTTCGTGATTGAGGTATCGTAGCAAAAGCGTAGCTCGGGTCAGGTCTGTGTCCTCGCTCATCAAATTTGCTTTCTGGGATATGCTGAACTGGAAATTGGTCGAAACAAAATTGACGAAGAAGAGATTTAGCGGCATCTTGGAAATAAAGTCGCTAATCTCATCCGGCATATTGTCGGACATGTTGTTGAGTGTGAAGACACGTTCCTTGATCAGATTAAGTGTAATGCGATATTCGTTATCACGTTCGCTTGTCTGTGCTTCGGGGATTGCCGTAACGTGACAGGTATAGCCATCGTTGGTGTCTTCCATGGAGTCCAGACCTACACGATTAAGGGCTTGTAGTAGTGCGCTGTGATTTCCGTCAGGTAATTTTACCAGATGTACAACTCTGCACACCGTACCTATATGAAATAGGTCGTCCATTACGGGATCTTCTATGTCTGGTACTTTTTGTGTAAATACAGCAAGGGGGTGTTTCGTCTTTTCGGCTTTCCTGAGTGTTTTCAAACTTTTGGCCCGGCCAACTGTAATTGGAGTTACTGTTCCGGGAAACAGTAGGTTATCCCTTAATGCAAGCAAACCCATTGAGCCTTCCAATCGGGCTCTGACTTGGCTTTCTATATTGGCATCAATCTCTGTTACAAAAGAAATGGAAGTGTTTTTCCTCATAAATTTTATTATTGTTGGCGTGCAAAGTTATAAAAAACTCTTCGATATTCAAAATTGTGAATTGCTATTTATTGAATTATAATAAATTTTACTACCTTTGCAACGCAATTTTACATATAGTATATTTGAATAGTGCAGGTTAAATGAATTACTACGTAAGGTATTTTGATAATGAGGAGGTCCTCAATAACGTAGATGAGCTGATAAATTTTCTTTCGGGGATTTTTCATGATGATTTGACACAGGAACTGACTGACGAGGTAGTTGGTTTTTGTAATGACAAGACAAATTTCCCAAGGCATTTCCGTTTGCCGAACAAGACTACTTTTATTATTATCAAGACAAATTCGCAAACGCTTGAGGAATTTAAGACTCGCGGTGCAAACGGAGGTGCATTTCCGGGTAATGCTTCGACTAAGGAAGAGCAAAAGTCTGTCTATGACGATGTTGTTCCGGGCTTGTATGATGTGACACTGACATTCAGGCGTGCCGTTGTCAATCCTGAGACAAGAAAGTGTTTGTATGCTGATGAGGTTTTCCAGGTCCAGATGCTTGCGGAGAGTCAGCGTCATTGTTATGATGTTGTAATTGATTATTTGCGTAATAATCCGGAAGTTGATGCACGGAGCCAGTATCCAAGCATACGCAGTAACAATTTTCAGGCAACGCTCATCCAGCCGCAATGACAAAAAAGGGCCTATTACTAATATTTTTGATGTCGTTTTTTGTGTCTGCTATTTCGGTTCAGGCAAAGCCCAAAAAACGTATTTCCAAGCAAAATGTCGCAGCACCGGATGTTTTGCCGAAGCCATGTAAGCCGGAGCGTGTTATGCCGCTTACATCAGAAATGGGGAAGATTCAGACTCGTCCCGTACGGCATGTGGGCAATTCGTGTACAGGCATTGATGTAAGCCACTATCAGGGGCATATTGACTGGAAACAGGTTGCTGCAGACAATCGTGTTGCTTTTGTTTATTTGAAAGCTACGGAAAATGTGGGCTTGGTAGATAATACTTATAAAAGAAATCTGGAAGGGGCACGTTCGGAGGGTATTCCTGTGGGTGTGTATCATTTCTTTAATTCTATGTCTGCGCCAGCCGCACAATTGCAGAATTTCTGTTCTGTAGTTGATCCGCGAACGCAGGACCTTATTCCTATCGTTGATGTAGAGACTCCGCCAAGGGGTGATATAGCTGCTTTTCAATCGCGGTTACGTGCATTTATAGATGGTGTGGAGAAACATTTTGGATGTAAACCTTTGATATATACCGGAATGCATTTTTATAATAAGTTTCTTAGGGGAAAATTCCTTGACTGTCCTTTTATGTTTGCACGTTATGCCGAGGAGGCCCCTACAGTCAGTGATGATGTGCATTTTGTTATCTGGCAGTTTACTGCAAGTGGCAGTATTAATGGTATCAGGGGGAATGTTGACCGTTCGCGCTTTATGGGTAACTACAGCGTAAAGGATATTTTGTTAAGACACAAATAACAGAAAATCCCTGACAACGAACTGTCAGGGATATTTTGTTACTCTGTAGCAGACAGAATAATTTCGCTTAGTGACGGATGGGCATGTATTGTTGTTGCAATGTCGTGCACAGTACCTTGTTTGTTCATCAATATAGTAAGTTCGTGAATAAGGTCACTGGCATGTGCTCCCAAGATGTGTGCTCCAAGTATGGTTCCGTCCTCTTTTGCCAGTATTTTGACAATGCCTTCTTCCGCATCCATGCTGAGTGCTTTGCCATTTGCACGGTAAAAGGATTTATAAACTTTGTATGAAATTTCCTGCTCGGTGAGCTGCTCCTCGGTTTTGCCGACCATGGCTGCTTCGGGGATGGTAAACACAGCGGAAGGTACAATTTCGGGGCTAATTTCTGTTTTGTCCGAAGTGGTACCTTGCAGGATATGTTCCAATGCTATCAAGCCTTGTGCTTTTGCGGCATGTGCAAGTTGTAAAAGTCCGTTTACGTCTCCGATTGCGTATATTCCCGGAACTGAGGTTTGCATGTGTTTGTCCACAGTGATGCCTTTTTGGGTATATGCAATGTTTAAGTCATCAAGGTTGATGGAAGCGATGTTGGCATTGCGTCCGACGGCCATTAATACAAGATCTGCCTCGACAGTTTTCTCCTTGTCTTTATCTTCGTATATAATGGTCATTGTATCACCTGATGATATATTCTTGGCGGCTGCCCCGAGACAGAACGTTATACCGCGTTTTTTTAGTGATGTACGCAGACGCTTTGCAATGTCACGGTCAAAGTTGGGCAGTATTTCCTTGCAGAACTCAATTACCGTGACTTGTGATCCAAAGCTGTTGTATATACTGGCAAACTCCATGCCAATAACACCTCCGCCTATAATACATAGGCGTTTAGGTGTTTTGGTGAGGTTGAGTAATTCGGTGCTTGTAACGACACCTGGTGCATGAGTTCCTTGGATTGGAAGGAACTTTGTTGTGGAACCTGTTGCAATAATAATGTTCTGTGTCTTTATAATCTCTGAAATATCTTTGGCACCACCAGCTTCATCCGTATATACACTTACGGTATTTGCGTCTATGAGGTGTGCTTCGCCATGAAATAAAGTGATACCTGGAATCTTCAAGAGTGCCTTGATGCCTGATTGTAACTGGCTTACAACCTGATTTTTGCGTTTAATTGCGTTTTCGAGGTTAAACTGTATGTCATTGGCGTAGATTCCGTGAGAAGCGGATTCTTTAACTAATTCCAATATCTCTGCTGTATGGCATAGACACTTTGTCGGTATGCAGCCGCAGTTAAGACATGTGCCACCAAGGTCTGATTTCTCAATAAGGGCAACGCTTAGTCCTTTCTTGGCTGCTGCCAGAGCGGTTTCGTAGCCTCCGGGTCCTGCACCGATAATTACAATATTACATTCCATGTTTAATATATGAATCTTGGCTCTTTGACGGCCTTGACATCATCCAAACGTCTAATTGGAGTAGAGTGGGGGGCTGTCTTGAGCATTTCGGGATTTGTCTTTGCTTCTTCTGCAATATGTTTCATTGCTGCGATAAACTTGTCTAACGTATCTTTGCTTTCCGTTTCTGTAGGTTCAATCATCATTGCTTCATGGAACAGTAGTGGGAAGTATATGGTTGGTGCGTGAAAGCCGTAGTCAAGCAATCGCTTGGCAATATCAAGCGTTGTAACATGGTTGGGGCTATGATGGTCACCGGCAAATTCATCCTTGAGTCCATCGAATACAAACTCGTGCTTACATAGTCCGTCAATAGGCAGTTTGTAGTGTGAACGTAGGCATTCCTTAATATAATTTGCATTGAGCACACTTAATTTTCCTGCCATGTCTATGTTTTCCTTACCCAAACTCAGCAGATATGCGTATGCACGGATTATAATACCATAGTTGCCTAGCCACCCGCTGACTCTGCCCAATGAATTATCGTCTGATGTAATACTGTATGTACCGTCTTCACTTTTGATTACCTGCGGATTGGGCAGATAATCTTCAAGTCCTGCCCTGACTCCTACCGGTCCGCTTCCGGGGCCGCCTCCTCCGTGTGGAGTGGAGAATGTCTTGTGAAGATTTATGTGCATTACGTCAAAGCCCATATCACCTGGACGGCATACACCGAGCATGGGATTAAGGTTTGCTCCGTCATAATACATAAGACCTCCGCAATCGTGTATTAATTTTGCGATTTCAGGTATCTTGCGTTCAAATATTCCCAATGTGTTGGGGTTTGTCATCATCATGCCTGCGATGTCCGGTCCCAGTAATGGTTTAAGGTCTTCGATATCCACAGTTCCGTCAGCAGTACTTTTTACCTGTACGATCTGTAATCCGCATACTGCAGCACTGGCAGGGTTAGTGCCGTGTGCAGAATCCGGTACTATTATCTTTGTACGTGAGATGTCACCACGTTGCATGTGATATGTCCGGATTACCATCAGGCCTGTCAGTTCACCATGTGCTCCAGCGTATGGATTCAGCGTGAAACGACTGAGTCCGGCAATCTCGCTCAGAATCTTCTGAACCTCGTCGTATAGGGCGAGTGCTCCTTGTGCCATCTCGTCCGGTGTAGATGGATGAATGTTAAATCCGGGGAGTGCGGCCATTTCTTCGTTGACTTTGGGATTGTACTTCATGGTACAACTTCCAAGCGGATAGAAACCGGTATCTACGCCAAAATTGTTATTTGACATATTGGTATAATGACGTGCAACAGTCAGTTCGTCTGCTTCGGGAAGGTCAAGGGAAGTCTTTCGGCTGACACATTCGGGAAGTTCGTCTATACTGTATTCTTGTATGTCGTTTTTGGGCAAAGAATAGCCAATGCGTCCTGGCTTGGAAAGCTCGAAAATCAGCTTTCCGTAATATACGTTGTTCATTATTTATACGTTTTTAAAGCTGATTAATCACCGAATCTATCTGTTTTCGGGTATTTTTCTCGGTACATGCCATGGTAAGACAATTATCCATGTTTTGTGTTGGAACTCCCAGTAATATTCCTGCCTTTGCCATTCTTGTTCTTATATCATCATTGCCGATATATCGTAGCGTGAATTCGTTTAAGAAGGGTTTGTCGGGGAATACTTCAACAAACTTGCCGCTTTTAATCAGTTGGTCATGCATGTAGTGTGCCGCACTATAGCTGTGCTGATTTACTTCTTTCAGTCCATTTGATCCCATGAGGCTTAAATAGCATGCTATATACAGACACATGAACCCTTGTGCAGTACAAATGTTGCTTGTTGCCTTTTCACGACGGATATGCTGCTCGCGTGCTTGCATTGTTAGAACGAAAGCGCGCTTGCCGTCAGCATCAGTTGTCGCTCCTACAAGACGTCCGGGCATTTTGCGAACGAGGGCGTTCTTTGTGCAAAGATAGCCGATGTACGGACCACCGTATCCCATGGGCACTCCAAGGCTTTGTGCGTCACCACATGCTATGTCTGCTCCCCATTCGCCTGGAGATTTCAGTACACTCAGTGCAGAAGCGATGGTGTTGATTGCAAGCAGGGTGCCGTGCTCATGGCAGAAATCTGCGAGACCGGTGAAATCCTCAACCAAACCATATCTATTGGGTTGTGCAATTATGATTCCTGCTACATCATCGGATTTGATTAGCAATTTCGCTGCTTCTTGATCCATTATGCCTTCCTTTTCAGGTACTTCAAATAAATCTATACCGTGGAATTTTGCATAGGTACGAACAACTTGCAGTATATTCTCGTTGAATGTGCTGGAAATTAGCACGCGATTTCGTTTCTTGCTAGCAGACACACACATCATCATTGTTTCTGCGGTAGCTGTTGAACCGTCATACATGGATGCATTGCTGAGGTCCATGCCTGTAAGTCGTGCCATCATTGTCTGGTATTCAAATATATACAACAACGTACCCTGACTAATTTCGGCCTGATAAGGTGTATAGCTTGTACTGAACTCGCTACGTGAAGCAAGGTATGGCACAAGACTTGGTGTATAGTGGTCATAGACGCCACAACCAGCAAAACATGCAAGTTGTCGATTTTTTTCAGCCAATCCTTGAATAATATTGCGAACTTCCATCTCGCTCTTTTGTGATGGTATGTCAAGTTGATGGTGACGTTTCAACTCGTCGGGAATCTCGGCATAAAGGTCGTTTAACGACTTGACACCGATGATATTCAACATCTGCTGAATATCATCGGCTGTATGTGGAAAATACTTGAACATGGTATTACGGTCCAATAGTGTTTCGTGATGATTTAGTCACAGATGGCTTCGTAAGCCTTGGCATCCATAAGGTTTTCAAGTTCGGCTGGATTGCTGAGTTGTACTTTCATAATCCAGTTTTCAAAAGCATCCTGATTGATGAGTTCGGGCGTATCTTCAAGTGCCTCGTTAATTTCAATGACTGTGCCACTAACTGGTGAGAACAGGTCGCTGGCTGCCTTTACACTTTCGACTGCGCCAAACTCCTCTCCTGCAGTAACTTCGTCATCAATTTCTGGCATGTCAACATATACTACGTTGCCCAACTGTCCTTGTGCATAGTCAGTAATACCTACATAACCGTATTCGCCTTCGACTTTTACATACTCATGACTTTCGCTGTAATAGAGTCCTTCAATAACTTTTGCCATAGCATTAATACCCGTTTTGGAATAGGGATTTTGTTTTTAGGTTAATATAATTAGTTTAGTTATAATCGTCCAGCAATCTAAAAATGAATGGGATTATTTTTTGTAGTTTTTTTCGTAAAAACGCTTTTTAATAACAGTTCCGGGGAATAATTTCTTGCGTATTTGTATCCCAACACGGGTACCAAGTTTGGCATAATTAATATCAATTAGTGCCATGCAGACACTTTTTCCTGTCGAAATACTGTTGTAGCCGGTTGTTACCTCTCCAACTTCCTTGTTGTCTGCAATAACCTTGTATCCATGGCGCGGAATGGCCTTATCGTCAAGTTCTATACCGACAATTTTGTGCCTGACACCCTCTGTTTTCTGGCGTGCTACAACTTCCTTGCCTATGAAATTGGGCTTATCTACTTTGACAAACATACCTAATCCTGCTTCAATTGGGGTCAGTTCGTCTGTCAGTTCGTCTCCGTATAATGGCAGACCAACTTCAAAACGTAGTGTGTCTCGGCATCCTAAACCACATGGCTTGACTGCACCGCTTTCGATTAGTTTATCCCAATTTTTCTGAATGAATTCATGTGAGCCATAAATCTCAAATCCGTCTTCTCCTGTATATCCTGTGCGACTGATGATAATTGATTCGCCGTCAATCTCTACTTCCTTGAAAGTATAGAAGGCGAGTTCCTTGCATTCTATACCTAAAATTTTTTCTACAACTTCTTCGCTCTTAGGTCCCTGAATGGCAAGTTGTCCGTAATAATCACTCTTGTTTTCGGTAACGACATTAAATGATTTGGCCTGTTCGCTAATCCATGCGTAGTCTTTGTCAATGTTGGCAGCATTTATTACAAGTAAGAAACGCTCGTCATCTTCTTTATATACCAAAAGGTCATCAATGGTTCCGCCTGTAGGATGTAGCATCATGCCGTAATAAATTTTGCCAATGGGAGCATCGGCAATGTCGTTAGTAAATATATACTGAACATAATCCTCGGCCTGAGGACCGGTAACAAGGACTTCGCCCATGTGGCTGACGTCAAATACACCGCATGCCGTGCGTACAGCATTATGTTCATCAACAATATCCGTATATTGTATTGGCATATTAAAACCTCCGAAACTCACCATTTTCGCACCAAGTGCGTTGTGTCTCTCCCAGAGACATGTTTTTTTGTCTTCCATAATGTATAGTTGGTTACTTGTTATTTAACTTTTCTAATTCCGCTGACGTTATATTTTTTCGATTTGTGAATGATTAATATCTGTTTGCCGTCAAAGAACTTGCCGTTCTCCTTCTTCTCTGATGTGTCGTCAGCCAAACTGTTAATTGTCGTTGTATCAGATGATGGTTCGATAATGAATTTAGTTGCAGATTTGTCGCAGTAAAAATTGATATCGTTTGCATCAACACCAAGGTAGCCTGTTTTTGTGGCTTCCTTTTGATAGAATACATAACTGTCATCTACCTTGGTGATTGTCCAGCATACCGGATCTGCACTTTTGGTTGCATTCCATGTCCAGGCGCCTAAATAGGATCCGCTCATATTCTGCTGTGCATTGATATAATAATATCCCTTGGCCTGATATGCAATATAGTTGTCGATGGGGGTTGTGCAACGCAGTGCATGTGGAGCTGCAGAACCGGTTATATCGAGATATGCTCCGTAAGTGTTGTCTGGAGCATTTTTGAGTGCAATGGTATATGCTGTTTCTGGATCAAAAAGTTTTTCAAAATAATCGACTTCTATACTTTGGTCCTTGAGATGTATCTCTCCAGGTTCGTAACCAGACACCTCCTCTGCAGTGAGTTCGGATTTCTCAATTTCTTTCGTAACCGTTATATTTTCTCCGTTCCTAAAGTGAATACCGTTATAGATGATTGATCCGTCTGCAAGATTGCTCCTTACTGAATAATCTATAGTAGGTTGTTCTTCCGAATATGAAAGATTTATTATATTGCCGGTAGTTAGTGATGTTTTTGTGTATAAATTACCTACTGGTTTTGGCGTAAGCTGTTCCTCGCTGACAGTAGAATTTGCTGTGAACGAGTCACCATTTTGGTATTCGTGGCCATCAAAAATTATAGCACCATTGTCACTTCCAGTAATATTAATGGTGTAAGTTAGTAGATCTGATTTTTGTGTTGTGCGTTTTATGACATAAGGTTTGATAGGATCTGCAATAGTCGGCGAAACGGCAGTATATTGTAGATGGCCCGTCTGACCATAGTTTTTCATATCCAAGACAATGCTGTCATTATATACACGGACTATAAGTGCTTGAACTATCTGGGGTTCACTTGTGCCGGGACTTTCGTTTGTGTTCAGGTTATTATAGCGCATGGAACCCATGAAACATGATTTGAAGCTCATGCTCCAGTTTTTTTCCAAAGTCCATTGAATTGATGTGTTGACCTTGATATGCAGCGTATCACTTGCTTGCTTGGTATTGGCGGATAAACCGTAATATGACGGACCAGTGCTGCCGCTATAATAACTGGTTTTCATTGCATAAAGTGTGGAATCCTTCGCACTGTGGGCAATGTATATATAGTTTTTGTCATACTTTATGTTACTTATATCAGTAATTTTAGTAACCGCGGTATCGGAAATAATCTCATATATGTATCCATATTTATATGCTTTGTTGCCTGATTCCTTGTTTGTAGAGAACCTGGTATTTGTTCCGCAAAATATGTAATATCCACTGTCATCCTTAAATGCAAAGCGCCCAGGATAGTTAGAATCTCCGCTGACTAATGTCCAGCTGTATCCTCTGGCTGTAGGATTGATGGTGCTGCCGCCCGTAATATACTTGTTGTTATTTACCCCCTTAATAAAACATGTATTTACAAGATTTGAGTCGTTGATAATCTTGCCGTTGTTGTCATACTCCGTAACTCGCTGGGAAACGGAATCTGTTATATAACTCATATTGGAGATACTGCTATGGTCATGACCATAAAGGTAAACAACGCCAGGATGTTTAGCTAATGCCCTGGTTAGTATTTGGGTGGCATTATTATCCAGAAGTGTCTTGTTTGTTGTAGCTCCTCTGCTACCAGGTAGTGGTAAATGGTTGATGTAGAAAATGGTCTTATTTCCTTTTGGGTCAATTTCGTCCAACTTTGCGGCAACCCATTCGCATGATGTCTGGCTGTCGCGGTAATCCCATGCATCCTTGAATAAATATTTTCCACAATTGTGTACTACAAAATCAAATCCTCCAATCTGATAATGGTATGCAGCCAGGAGTTTTACAGAATCCTGTAGGGCGTTTGCAGCCATTTCATAGAAACATTCATCTGATGTGAGGAAACCGGTTTGGTTGCGCATAGGGTATGAATAGAAATCTCCTGCAACATATCCCTTAGGTAGTCTGTCGTGATTTGCAACCTCAAAGTCATGGTTGCCAACAGCGTAAATTACTGGCGTACGTGTAGCATTGGATGGAAATGCGTTTATTGTATGTGTAGCCATCAATTCGCGTACTTTCTTCCAATTTGTTTCAGAGATAGTTGCATCGCTTGAATAATCTCCGCCAAGAACAAGGGCATCAATTTTTTCCGTTTCCTTTAATCTATCTATGGAATTGATGAATGACGAGCGTAATCTGATGTTGCTTACATCACTCGAATTAATCATGCCTCCCTGGGCATGAGAGTCGCTAAGACATGCAAATGTAAAAATAGGTTCTGTTTTCTGCGCAAACAAACTTATTTGAAATGCGATGACGATGACGATCAGGACTAAATTTCTTTGTGATACCATTGCTCAATCCTTTCTATTTCCAAAACATCTTTTTCCGTTAATTCAAATATATTGTTTGTAAGATAACTCTCAATTCTATTTTTGAGTACTTCGAGACCAAATTCCAAATAGTCTTTTAAAAGTGCAACTCTCTGTCTAACACTCTCTACACCATGTCTATTTAGTTTTTCAGTTGGAGGAATCAGGGCTCCTGTCATCATTTCAAAATCAGTATCATACAACATTGTACCGTGTACGATATTACTGTTTGCAAGGTGATAGAAGGCATTGCCGCATACCTTGCCTGTGGATTTGGAACCTGTGTTATTAGGGCGTTGTGGTCCTACTATAATATCGTTGCGTCCCGTTGCGCTAGCAGGAGCTCCAAAGCAGGTAAGCATCTCGGCAATTTTTTGGGAATATTCTTGAAATAAAGGTTCGACAGGACCGCCTTCTGTAATAAGGCTGATCATAATATTGCCACCGTCTGCATAAATTGCACCGCCACCGCTTTTACGTCGTACAACATCGATATTATGATTCCTGCAAAATTCAAGATTAATTTCATTCGTCAATACCTGATTGCGTCCGAAAACAACAGTCGGTGCTAAAATCCATGTAAAAAGATAACAACCTGTGTTACATTTTTGGATTATTTCTGCCAAATATTCTTCTGCAGCAAGATAGAATGCTGCGCGACGTGCATTACATCCCTCGGGGAAAACAACAAGTGTTGCCGGAAAATGTTTTGATTGCACCATGGCGAACTTTATATGAATTAATGTAGAGGTTTATAATATGATTACGTGCATACAAATATACACATTTATGTAAAATGATTTAATTAAAAATGCGATTTTTGAATAGAAATTATTGGATTAATATGTTTGATGGATGATTTTTATGCTCGCAAGGTGATAAACATACCTACAATAAGTATTAATAAACCGATTACTGCCATTACCGTTATAGGTTCATCAAGAGACACAAATGCGACTACAAGAGTAATAGAACTTTGAAAGAATATATAATTTGTGGCACTGAACGTTCCGATGGTATTTAGCGTCCAGTTCCATGCAACGTAGCACATTGTGCTTGCAACAAGGCCAAGAAATATTATGTTGCCAAGGATAATTGGGTGGAATAGGCTGCTGGTGCTAATTGTGTGCTGTCCACTTGCAAAAACAAAAGGTAGTATTGTGAGTATCCCGTAGAAGAAAACCTTCCTTGTAATAAAATCGGTTGTATATCTTCCATTAACATATGTCATTAACAGTGAATATACAGCCCAAGTCAATGCAGCCAAGATGGCGAGTGTGTCACCTAATGGGTTTAGGTGTAGGACCAATTGTCCGTTGAGAATAACCAAGGTCATACCGGCAAAGGCTATTATTGCTCCTATAATCTGCTTGCCGGTTGGGCGCATCTCATGTCTGATGCATCCAACTAATAGCATTGTCAGTAATGGGCATGAACCTACTATGATACTTACATTGGATGAGGTATCATATACAAGTGCATGATTCTCAGAAAGAAAATATAGACTTCCACCTGTAATGCCAAGTCCGGCCATAATAAACTCGTCCTTAACACTGTTGCTGAATAATTTCCTATGCGAAAAAATAAATAGGGAAATATATGCAATCATAAAGCGGGACAGAAATATTTCGTCAGGAGAAATACCATGATTAAGCAGTACCTTGCTACTTACAAACGTAGTTCCCCATACCGTAATAACCAATATTGCTACAATATGTCCCAGCCAGTTTGTCAATCTTATCTATTTTTATATATTTATCTTATTAACGAATTCCATCCGTCCTCGCTAGAGATAATCTCAACAAGAACAGATGGAATATATGTTTGACGGGATTGCAAGGCCTATGAAGTCTTGCAAATTCTCAGCATCTCATTGACAGAGAAGACTCCTTTATAAGACACGATTTAATTTCCTGCCATAATCGTCAAAATCGTAGTTACATCACCTATCTCAATCTCGCCGTTGCAGTTGGCATCTGCTGCTTTGTTATTGTAGCCAGTAGTATCTGGCGTTGCCATCAGCGTCAGCACGGATGTAACGTCACCTATTTCTACCTCGCCATTGCCATTGGCGTCGCCTACGACAAATGTACCAGCAGGAATGTCGGTTACCTCCATTTCGGCATCAGTTTCAGGAGCAACGCCGCCTAAATCATCCATGCAGAAATATGCAGGTGTGGTCAGGCCTTTCCCGTTGGTTTTGGTTCCGACCATCTTTGTGTCAATTGCAGACACAACTCCAAGATCGGAAAGATCTACCCAACGCCAAGCCTTGACATAGTAGATTTTGTCGTCCTTAGCCTCAGCCATAGTAAATTCTACAGAACCGGTCTCGTTGCCCAAAGCGTCGTATCCTGTAATTATAAGCTTAAGGTTATCACCGTTCTGGAATCCGCCGGCTACTGTACTCATACCGTCGCCATTGATGATTGCGTCAACTACAGAAGTGGTGTTTGTAACATAAAAACCTGTGATTGCTGATGGAACATCCAAAGTCACTTTGCTTCCTCCGTTCCACGAGTTGTCACACCAAACTGCATAATTTTTTCCGCTCATAGCCTTTCCGCAGGCACTCTCTAAAGCATAGTCGGCCAATTTACCTTCGGTTGTGGTCTTGTCGCTCATGGCGTATGAGAAATAGTATTTGCCGTATTCGCCATAGTCGGCAGTATATGTCGTAAATGTGTAACCGCCTGATGTCCATGGGGTGCTAGGTGTTTCACTTTCTACATAAAGAACACTTTCCGGCTCGAGGATATATTCTTCGAATGTAGCACATGCCATAGCTGATGTCTCGTTTGTAATCTTGATTTCGCCAAGAGCTACGTTACCAACATTCTTTGTGACGTATGTATATCTAATGTAGCGTGTGTCAGCTTTTAGCTCAACATTGTTAACGGCAAACTGACCATTAATATTACTATAGCTCTTCAAAGAAGTATAAGTCTCGCCATCAGCTGATTCCTCGACATTGAATTCACCTGACTGAGGATCACTGCCGCTACCATTACCTTTGATAACATAGTTAAGATATTTGGCTTCGGATGCTATGTTGATAATCAGTTTATCTCCATTACTGTCAAACTTAAGTTTTGGAGATTTTGTATAATCAGTTCCCAGGCCTGTTGCAGTCATTCCCTTTCCTGGTGTAATATCAGCCTTACCACCGTCAAACTCGAAAGGAATTACGGCTGGAACGAATTTCTCGCTGACATTCAATTTGTACGAGAATGTCTTTGCCTGATAATTATCGGTCTCGTCTGTTGAGATTGTGATTGTTGTTGTACCTACCTTCAAAGCTGTTACTGTAAACTCAAGGTCTTCTTCGTTAAACTCGATAGTAGCTACAGTCTCGTCCGAGGATGTGAAATGGTATTCCTGTGCGTCACCTGTGTAGTTGATTTCGTACACATCTGCATCGCCTACTTCAAGATTTGTCTTGACTTCTGCAATCAGTGTTGGCTCTGGCTTGGTTGGTGGTGTATAGCTGACAAGCCAGTTATTCTGGTCCATCTCGTAGGTTGAGTTGTATTTCTTCAGCAAACCGTAAACAACAACATCTGCACCTGTTTTAACTGCGTCAATGTTTGCGAATTTCTCTCCGTTATTGTTCAGACCATTGTATATTTCGAAGGTATTGTTGTTCAGCCAGTATTGAATTGAGCCATGTGTTGAATTGAACTTATCAACTTTACTTACTGTTCCTTTAACATACACCTTGACAGTCTTGAGCTGTTCGCTATTTGCATTAATCAGTGCAATTGCCTGATCTGTTGTATATGCAGTTTCCAAAGTGTTGGCAATTGACTCTTCGTAGGTGTATGTTGCGCTTGCAACAGAACTATTTTCCTTGCCTGCAATTACAGCCATAGCCTTGATTGTCGTTGTCGCATTTATCTCAACTTCCTTGCTTTCACCAGTGAAACTTGAACTTTCGGTAGTTGGGTTTGTGCCGTCCAACGTGTAATAGACGGTTGCGCCTTCCTCGTTGTTCGTGATTGTAACAATGTATGGGGTTGTTGTAAAGATGCCTCCGTCAGTTAAACCTGGTTTTGTAGCTGTATCTTCGGAAGCGGCTTTGGTAAGTGTGATACCGGAAATCTGTGTTGTACCGTTTGTGCTTACTTTTTCATTTTCAATTATCAAATGATATGTTGCACTTTTGGTTCCTGTAAGAGCTACTTTAATTGTACCAGCAGCTAAAGTGACATCTTTTGATTCTATTATTGAACCAGCAGAAATCACTTCCAGCTTACAACTGGTTACATTTGATGTTTTGTCCACAACAATAGCATATTCTATTACTGCTTCGTCAATTTCTGGCGATGTAATTTCTGCTGTTGTAACATCTTTATTCCATCCACATTTAATACAAGTCCATTTGTTGTTGTTGTTATTAAATTTGCTAAATGTCCATGTATCTCCATTAGTGTCCTTTCCGGTAAATGACGATGAGTAGCTACCAATGCTAACCTGCTCTGTCATAGGAAAGGTGATACTTAGCTCTGTCTGAGCAAAGGTAATGGTGCTCAACAGGATTGCAAGTAAGAAGAGTAGGGTTTTCTTCATAATGATTTGTTTTTAGTTTGAATTAATATTTAGATTTACTTAAAATTCAAAAACACGTTCACAAATTTAGCATAATGTTGTAAAACAACAAAGTAAAATTTAAAAAAGTTTTTAAAAAACGAGAAAGTACATCTATAAATCCTTAGTGCTTATCCTCGCCTACGAAATTCAGATACCGTGATTGCTGTTGCAACTGCAACATTCAGGCTTTCTGTGGTGATTCTTCCATTAGGATAATTAGGGATTAAAATACGTTTGGAAACGTATCTGGATACATCTGAAGAAATGCCATTGCCCTCGTTCCCCATTACAATGATACCATTGCTGTCCAGTGGGGTGGTGTAAATATTTTCACCTTTCAAGAAGGTACCATATACAGGAATCTCTTGTTTAAGCGCACTTACAAGATAGTCGGGAAGATTGCAATAATGTATTCTAATGCGTGCGATAGCACCCATGGTTGCTTGTATTGCCTTGGGATTATAGATATCAACTGTATTATTGCTGCAAATGATATCTTCGATGCCAAACCAGTCTGCGATACGGCAAATGGTTCCCATGTTTCCTGGGTCCTGAATTCCATCCAATGCAAGCACAAGACCATGCTTCCCCAAATCATTAGGTAAAGTGCGCTCGCATTGTGAAAACAGGCCAATTACTTGATTTGGATGTTGTTGTAATGAAAGATTACATAATTCACTTTCGTTGATTTGGTTAATTAGTTTTGACTCTACCAATACTTTATAAAAAGGGGATGTCCATTCCTGCGTTGCAAAAATTATCTTTGGAATAAATTTTGCAGCAAGAAGCTCGCCAACAAGCTTTGGACCTTCAGCGATAAAAAGTCCTTCAATACGACGATATTTGCTCTGTTCGAGACGTTTGACTAGTTTAATCTGGTTTTTTGATATCATGACGGTTGCAAAATTAAATAATTATAATGAAATCAAAATTATTTTATGACTAATTTGTATTCTCGTGTTTGCAAAATGACGTTGTGTTTGTCTTTTTTGCCCGTATGCTTGCGTACATAAAATAAAATATGTATTTTTGCGCCTGTTAAATTTGTGTATTCTTTATTACTCATAAGGATTAAAACGGTTAGTTGTATTATGGAAAGTATTCTGGTCAAAAAGGTTTCTTCGCGAAAAGATTTGGATGAATTCATCCGTTTTCCGTTGGAACTTTACAGGGATTGTCCACAATATGTTCCTGATATGGAGTATGATGTCAGGAATAGTTTTAATACCGAGAAGAATCACGGTTTGTCTTTTACAGAGGTTCAGGCTTTTATCGCACAGCGCGACGGCATTACAGTTGGTCGTATTGTAGGTATAATTAATAATCGTGCTAATAAAAAATGGAATACCAGAATTGTACGATTTAGCTATTATGATGTGATAGATGACGTAAATGTTAGCCGGGCGTTATTTGATACAGTAATGGATTGGGGGCGTGAACGTCAGATGACAGAGATACAGGGTCCTCTGGGTATTACAGATTTTGACAAGGAGGGAATGCTGCTTGAGGACTTTGATCGTGAAAGTTCGATGATTGAGATATACAACTACGAATATTATCCCAGGCATATGGAAATGCTCGGCTTTAAGAAGGTAGCCGATTGGGTTCAAATTCGTGTTGCAGTACCTGTCGAGGTCCCTAAACGTTATGCTCGTGTATCATCTGTTTGTAAAGAAATGTTCGGGCTTCGTGTTCGCAAGGTTTCATATAAGGAAATCAAAAAAGAATATGGCCGAAAGATATTCCATTTGATGAATGAGGCTTATGCTCCGCTTTTCGGTTATTGTGCGTTCAGCGACAAGCAGATTGACTATTTCGTTAACATGTATTTGCCAATTGCCGATGTTGATTTGATACCAATTGTGGAAAATGAAAAAGGAGAACTTGTTGCGGCGGCTGTAACTATGGGCAGTCTAAGCAATGCGATGCGAAAAAGCAAGGGTAGGCTTTTTCCTTTGGGGTGGTGGCATATGCTAAAGGCTTTGAAATTCAAACATGAGGATACAGTAAATATGATGCTTATTGCCGTACGTCCAGATATGCAAGGTTTGGGTGTCAATGCATTGATATTTGATGACTTGATACCAATCTACAACCGAAAGGGCTACCTTTGGGCAGAAACAGGTCCTCAGCTTGAAGACAATGTAAAGGAATTGAGTCAGTGGAAACCTCTAAATCCTGAAACAATTAAACGTCGCCGCTGCTTCACTAAAATGCTTTAGAAAATTAATCAGGAATAAATTTAATTGAAAATATGGAACAAAGAGTTGTAATTACCGGAATGGGCATCTGGTCTTGTTTGGGTCAGACGTTAGATGATGTTCGTCAGGCTTTGTATGACGGCAAAAGTGGCATTATTTTCTCACAGGAACGTAAGGATATGGGGTATCGTAGTGGCTTGTGCACTTATGTCCCTATGCCGGATTTAAAAAAGAAAATCAGCCGTACGCAGCGTCAGTTCATGCCAGAAGAAGCAATGTATGCCTATGCTGCAACTGAGCAGGCTTTGCAGAATGCATGTTTGGATCAGGATTACATAGATAATCATGAAGTTGGCATCATTTACGGCAATGATAGTGTCGCTGAGGCAACAATGAATGCCTTGGACCGTTTTCGTGAATTCAAAGACACGAGTGCGTGTGGTAGTGGAGCCATTTTTCAAAGTATGAACAGCACAATTACCATGAATCTTGCCTGTCTTTTTAGGTTGCGCGGTATAAATTTGACCAGTGCAGCGGCATGTGCAAGTTCTTCACTTGCTATAGGAAATGCATATCTTCTAATTAAAAATGGCTTGAGCG
>ODAI011602207.1_pt1 | contig 44389 bp, 41 predicted proteins | sample 1539321 | NCBI WGS metagenome assembly ODAI01 (sample SAMN02144231, study PRJEB22623) | gut metagenome | biome: sheep rumen | host: Ovis aries | place: New Zealand
ACACACGAAGAACATGTTTTATTTGGATAAGTTGTGGGATGGTTTGGGCGCATTGACGGTACTCAATCCCAACGTGAAATATTTCTTCGGAAAAATGACAATGTATCCTTCTTACATTCGTCGTGGGCGCGACATGATTTTGTATTTCCTGAAGAAGAATTTCGATGATAAGGTAAACCTTATTACACCGATGAAACCGTTGAAAATTGAGGCAGACCCTCAAGAATTGGCTGCCATCTTCCACGAAGACGACTTCAAGAAAGACTATCGCATTTTGAACTCTGAGGTGCGCAAGTTGGGCTATGACATCCCACCACTCGTAAACGCATATATGAGTCTTTCGCCAACAATGAAACTCTTCGGAACCGCTATCAATTACGGTTTTGGCGATGTTGAGGAGACGGGTATCTTGATTGCTGTTGACGAGATTTTGGAAGAAAAACGCATCCGTCATGTCGATTCGTTCATCCGCCAGCACCCCGATGCGTTGCGCCTTACAAGTGGTGCTAACAATGTGATTTATCAACCGAAAGACGGAGAAAAGTAAATTTTGGCTTATTATAGGCATAAAAAAGAAGAGGGTGGAAGCACTATTTTCCACCCTCTTTGTTGTTTTCTTATGTTAGTCGGTGCTTCTTGCCAATTATACTATAGGAAGCGAAAGTCCGTTGATGCGCTGATAGACTTCGAGTGCGAAGACATCAGTCATTCCACATAGATAGTCGATTACGGCCATCACACGCGTTTCTAAGTCATCGTCGTGGATGTGGTATTGAGAGCTGACTCGGTTGATGAGTTGCTTCGAGTGGAATTGGTCGGGATGAATGGCGGCATTGATGAAAGTCTGCATTAAGTTCTCGATGATTTTGTATCCGCTCAGTTCCACATCAAGAACGGGCTTGCTTCGATAGATACGCTCCACTGATAGTTCCATGCATTGCCGATAGGCTTGCCGTTCGCGTTCTGGGATGAGGTCGATAAGACTTCCGATGGGTTCGCCCGCAAGAAGTTGGTCTTCGTGTTCTACAAACGCTTCAACGCAAAGTCTCTCGAGGGTTCCGATAACGCAAGAGCGCAGATAGACTACCTTCTCGTTCGTGTCAGTCACACATTCATCAATAAGTCTTTGTTTGATTCCATTTTTGCCGGTTTCATCGAAATAATTGAGTAGTAAACGCTCAGTTTCTTCATAAGTAATGAGCTTTAGTTTATGGGCGTCTTCGATGTCCATAATTTCGTAGCAGATGTCATCGGCAGCTTCCACAAGGTATACCAGAGGATGACGAGCGTATCTCAAATTGTTTTCGGTTTCACTTCCTTTTGTTCTCGGAATTCCCAGCTCGTTTGCAATCTTCACATAATCGGCCGTCTCGGTGTTGAAGAATCCGAATTTCCCCTTCTTGCTTGGAACCGATGATGCGTAAGGGTATTTCACGATGCTGGCAAGCGTGGTGTAGGTCATTACGAACCCTCCGGCACGTCGTCCTTTGAAGCGGTGAGTGAGCAGACGGAAGGCGTATGCGTTGCCTTCGAAATGTGTGATGTCATCCCAGAATTCGGGTGTCAGTTGGTTTTTCAGAGCCAATCCGGGACCCTCTGAGAAGAATGTCTGGATGGCTTTTTCACCACTGTGTCCGAACGGAGGATTCCCCATGTCGTGAGCAAGGCAGGCGGCTGAGACGATAGTGCCAATCTCTTCGAACATTGTTCCTCGCAATTCAGGATGGCGTGTAAGGAGTCGTGCCGCTACATCGTCACCCAATGAGCGTCCTACGCTGGCCACTTCGAGCGAGTGAGTCAGGCGGTTATGCACAAAGATGCTACCAGGTAGAGGGAACACTTGGGTCTTGTTTTGCAGTCTGCGGAAGGGTGCAGAGAAGATCAGTCGGTCGTAGTCGCGCTTGAATTCTGATCGGTCATCATGTCGCGTAGCGTGCCGCTCTTCTTGTCCGAATCGCTTGTTTGAAATGAGTTGTTGCCAGTTCATGGTCGCAAAGATAATGTAAAAAATCTGAAAAGGCCACCGAAAAATGGAAAATGATGCAGAGAAGTGAGAATTATTAATTATTTTTGCAGATTATTTAATAGACTTACGAAATGCTGAAAATAAAAGTGATTAACAAAGGGCACCAACCTTTGCCCCGTTACGCCACACTGCAGAGTGCTGGTATGGATTTGCGTGCTAATCTCGATGAACCTATAGTGTTACGTCCTTTAGAGCGTTGTCTTGTCCCAACAGGCCTTTATATTGCCCTGCCTGAAGGATATGAGGCTCAGGTTCGTCCACGTAGTGGTTTGGCTCTAAAGCGTGGTATTACCGTGTTGAATGCTCCAGGCACTGTTGATGCCGACTATCGTGGTGAGGTTGGCGTGTTGTTAATCAATCTTTCGCAAGAGGATTTCATTGTGAATGATGGCGAACGCGTTGCACAGATGGTCATTGCACGTCACGAACAGGCAGATTTCGAGGTGGTGACAGAACTAGACGAAACAGAGCGTGGTGCTGGTGGCTACGGTCATACTGGCGTGAAATGAGGTCCTAATGGTTGTTGACCGAATGGAAAAGCAATGAGGAATGTGATGAGTAGAGAAACACTAAGGAAGAAGGATGTTAGGTTGTGGCTGTTAGTTGTTTGGGCAGTTGTAGCCACTTCATGTGGTGCGGTATTGACCCCTGCGCTGATTGGTGGTATGAGTGGTGCTGTGGCTGGAATGCAGACGGAAACCACCAAGAAGACGAAGGCGAAAACTGACAACCCCTTTGTTACTCCTTCGGTTAAAGTTTATCCCCTCTTGAGTTACGAGGATTCATTGCATTTCAACTATGTTTTCCTTGAAGCTGTTCGCCAACAAAATGCTGGTAATTATGATGCGGCTTACGAATTGTTTTCGCGTGCTTTGCAAATCAATCCACATGCTGCAGAGGTGTGGTATTATCTAGCGATGTATGAAAGCGAAATATCAGATGATTCGCTTGCTGTGGTATGCTTGGAAAAGGCTGCGGAACTGAGCCCAAGGAATGAAATCTACCAAGAGCGTTTGGCGCAGTATTATATAGGTACAAAGCAGTTTGACCGCGCCAAGACAGTATATGAGCGGCTTGCTGACGAACATCGCGACCGTACCGATGTGCTCAGTGTCTTGATGCGTCTTTACCAGCAGGACAACGAGTATGACAAAATGCTTGAGGCCATTAATCGTATGGAGGCCATAGAAGGCTCATCTGAAGAGATCACCTTGACCAAGATGCGCGTGTATGAACTGATGAACGACAAGAAATCAGCATGGAACGCGTTAAAGACCTTGTCGGATGAGCATCCTAGCGACCTGAACTATCGTGTGATGATGGGCAACTGGCTGATGCAGAACGACCAACCGAAGGAGGCTTATAAGATCTTTACGGCTGCATTGAAGGAAGAACCCGATAATGCTTATGTGCAGGCTTCGATGTACGACTATTACCGTACAACAGGTGAAGAGGATCTGGCGAAGCAGATGTTGGAAAATATCGTAATAAGTCCCAAGACTGAGACGGAGAGCAAAGCTACGATGATGCGTCAAGCTATTCAGCGGAACGAACAGGAACAAGGTGATAGCACGCAGATATTGGAACTATTTGATCGTATACTCGCCGCGTCACCGAAAGATGCCGATATGGCGGAGATGAAAGTGGCGTATATGTCACTGAAGAACATGCCTGATTCGGTGGTGAAGTCGGGTTTGCAGGGGGTACTTGCCATTGCACCTGAGAATGCAGGTGCCAGAATTCAACTATTGCAAATGGCATTGGCGGATATGAATTGGGACGAGACTATTGCTATTTGTGAAGAAGGAACGCTCTATAATCCAGATGAGATGCCGTTCTATTATTATTTGGGACTTGCCCACTACCAAAAGGATGACCACGATGGTGCTCTCGATGCTTTCCGCCGCGGAGTTTCGCAAATTACGCCACAGAGTAATGTGGAAATCGTCTCCGATTTTTACTACTTCATGGGCGACATCCTGTATTCGAAAGGCATGGAAGAAGAGGCGATGGCGGCATATGACAGTTGTTTGCAATGGAAAGACGACAATATTGCTTGTCTGAACAACTACGCGTATTATCTGAGTGTGAAGGGGAGGGAACTGCAGAAAGCAGAGCAGATGAGTTATAAGACAGTGAAAGAAGAGCCTAAGAACTCGACCTATTTGGACACTTACGCATGGATACTTTTCATGCAGGAACGCTATGCTGAAGCGAAAATCTATATCGACCAGGCAATTGCATGCGATACAGATTCGGTACAAAGTGGTGTGATTATAGAGCACGCCGGTGACATTTATGCAATGAACGGTGACATTGGCAAAGCCGTGGAATATTGGCAGAAAGCTTTGGATGCTGGTGTAGACAGCCCTTTATTGCCGCGTAAAATCAGAGAGAGGAAATTTATTAAAGATTTAAAAGGAAAAAAGTAAAAGAGGAATATGAAAAGAACAAATGTTTTGAAACTCGTTATCGTAAGCGCTTCGTTGTTGCTTGCCTCTTGTGCCAGTAAGAAGAAACTGACGGCAGAGCAACCTACCTCGCCTACAAAGCCCACCTCTGTCAGTCCATCAGCTAGCAGTGCTGAGGCTTTGGCTGCAGCACGTGTGGCTTTTGTGAAAAAGGTTTGCGACAATCAAGTTGAGGTACAGAATATCGTAGGCGACATGAAATTCAATGTCAAGTCGGGTTCAAAAGACATTACGGTGCCTGGTTCCGTACATATGCGGAAGAATCAAGTCATCCGTTTGCAGCTTTTTGTTCCTATCTTGGGTAGCGAGGTCGGACGTTTGGAGTTTACACCTGATTATGTGTTAATTGTTGACCGCATGCACAAAGAATATGTGCAAGCCGACTATAACCAATTGGATTTCCTGAAGAACAATGGACTCACCTTCTATAGTTTGCAGGCTCTTTTCTGGAATGAATTAACAGTGCCAGGCGCCAAGACTGTTTCTACAGCAGACATGGGCAAGTTCGACGTGACACTTGACGGTGGCAAGGCCACGTTGCCATTGCGTTTGAAGAATGGCAATATGAATTGGCTTTGGAATGTGGATGCCGCCAACGGACGAATTTCATCGGCAGATGTCACATACGCCAGCTCCAATCATGGAAAGTCGGAGCTGAAATGGAATTATTCTGATTTCACGGCAGTTGGACGCAAGCAGTTCCCTGCGCATCAAGATTTCCAGTTTACAACCACTTCTACGAACAAGGTAAAAGATGTGAAGATAACCATCAATATGAGTGAAGTGAAGAACAAGGATAATTGGGAACCGCAGACTACTGTTTCTAAGAAATACAAGAAGGTGGAACCCAATGATGTTTTGGGTAAATTGCTGAGTTTGTAACTATCACCCTTCCACCCACCTATGGCAAAAAGAATACTATACACGCTCTTGGCTTTGATGCTGATGTGCCCTGTGGCTGGTCAGAAACGGCAGCCGGCGCAGCAGAGGAAGACCGTTGTGAGGCAGCAACGCACTACGTCGCGCACCAAGCAACCAGTGCAGCGAACGAAATCTGCAACTAAGACTGCGACAAAGGGTAAAACAACTACAGCCAAGAAACAGCCTGTGCAGCAGAAGTCGAAGAAACAGGTTACAAAGCAACAATCCAAGAATCAGACCTATACCAATGCCTCTATCAAAGGCTTGCAAAACCAGCGCTCGCAGATTCAGAAGCAGATCAAGCAGCAAGAACAGGCGCTAAAAGCCAATCAAGCCGACGTGAAGGAACGGCTGCAAAACCTGATGGTGCTGAACACTGCTATCGGTGAGCGTCAAAAGAGCATCGACGGTATTCAGCGCGACATCACTCAATTGAACAGCGACATAGATATCTTGAATGCACAGTTGCAGACTCTTGAACAGCAACTGCAGGAACGCAAAGAAAAGTACATCAATTCTATGCGATATATGGCGCGTCATCGCAACGTTCAGGACAAGTTGATGTTCGTTTTTTCTGCTAAGGACTTCGCCCAAATGTTCCGTCGCACGCGTTTTGTACGACAGTATGCTGCTTACCAGCGCGCGCAAGGTGAGGCTGTGATGGCCAAGCAGAACCAAGTGAACGAGAAACGCCAACAGTTGGAGACGGTAAAAGGACAGAAGAATGCTTTGCTGCAGAAAGACCAAAAGGAACGCACCGCCTTGCAGGGACAGCAAGACGAACAACAGAAAATGGTGAATACGTTACAGAAGCAGCAAAAGACCATTCAGAAAATCATAGACCAGCAAAAACAGAAAGACGCTGCGGTGAATGCTCAGATTGACCGTTTGATTGCCATCGAGGTGGAAAAGGCACGTCAACGTGCCGCTGCCGAAGCCAAACGTAAGGCTGAGGCCGCAGAAGCCGCTAAGAAACGCAAGGAAGAGTTAGAGAGAAAGAAAGCCGCTGCAGCCGCTGCAGCTCGCGAAAACGAGCGCCGCATCGCTGAGGCTAAAGAGCGTGAAGCGAAAGCGAAGGCAGAGGCTCGTGCTGCTGCAGCTGAAGCAGAGAAAGCCAAAAAAGACAATGCCGAAGCTGCTCGTGAGGCCGCTGCTGCCCGCAAGGCCCGAGCAGAGCAGGCCGCCCGCGAAGCTGAGGCTGAACGCATGGCTGCAGAGCGCAAAGCAAAAGCCGAAGCCGATCGTTCGAAAAAAGAGATTGCTGCAGCCAAAAAGTCAGCCGAAGAGACAAATACTCTTTCAGCGGCCGACCGCATGATGAGTGGTGGCTTTGAGGCCAACCGCGGCCGACTGCCCATGCCTATCACGGGAAGCTATAGCATTGTGAGCCATTACGGCACGAATACAGTGGAAGGCTTGAAAGGAGTGACGCTCGACAACAAGGGCATCAATATTCTTGGAAAACCTGGGTGTATGGCGCGTTCCATCTATGATGGAGAGGTGAGTGCTGTCTTTGGCTACGCAGGATCCATGTATGTTATGGTCCGTCACGGTGCTTATATTTCCGTTTATTGCAATTTGAAATCGGTGTCAGTCACGAATGGCCAAAAAGTGCGCACAGGCCAACAACTCGGTGCCGTCGGTATGGACAACATCCTGCAGTTCCAGTTGCGTAGAGGCGACCAGAAACTAAATCCTGAAGGCTGGCTTAGCAAGAAATAATCTTCACATATGTTTCGATGGCGTCGCTGATTTCGCTCACGCGGATGAATTCGTCTGCGCTATGTGAGCGTGCGGAGTCGCCAGGTCCCATCTTGAACGAGGGGAACGGCATGAGTGCCTGATCGCTCAAAGTGGGTGAACCGAACGTTTTTTTGCCCATTTCATCGAGCTTTTGGATGAGCGGATGATTGAGCGGAATGCTTGATGAATGCAGTCGGAACGAGCGTGCTTTCACTTCCGACTTCACATTTTCGCGAATAATATCGAATACTTCCTCGTTGGTGTAGAGTTCGTTAGTGCGTACATCGATGACTGCCTGACACTTGTCGGGCACCACGTTATGCTGCGTTCCGGCATTCACCATCGTGACTTGCATCAGTGTGGGACCCAATAAGGGGCTGACTTTCGGGAACTGGTAGCTGCGAATCCACTGCAAGTCATCGAGCATTTCGTAAATGGCGTTCACTCCTTCAGCCCTTGCAGCATGTCCGCTACGCCCATGGGCAATCATGTCAATCACCATCAAACCTTTCTCAGCAACAGCGGGTTGCATGCCTGTAGGCTCGCCAACGATGGCTACATCGATGTGTGGCAATCGAGGCAATGCACGCACAATGCCGTTCTGCCCAGATACCTCTTCCTCGCACGATGCAAGGAAGACAAGGTTAACCTTACTTTTGTCGGCTAATATTCTGAACGCTTGCAGAAGGCTCACCAATCCTCCGCCGCAGTCGTTTGAGCCCAATCCGTAGAGTGTATCACCCTCCATAGTAGGTGTGAACGGGTCGCGAGTCCACGAATCCACAGGCTTCACCGTATCGATATGGGCGTTCAGCAGAATAGTTTCGCGGTCGGGATTGAAGTCAGAACATACTGTCCAGATGTTGTTCCCCTCACGTTCGTATTTCAGTCCGTAGTCTTCCATGTGTCGTGCGAGCACGTCAGCGGCAGCAGTCTCATTACGGCTCACTCTGGGTGTGGCAATCAGCTCCTTCAGCAGGCTGACGGCGTCGTCGGTGTATGTCTTGAAATCCATCATATCGTTGTTGCTTTATAATCTTCCTTGTTCGTGGTAGCTGTAGTAATGACCGTCGGTAATAATCAGATGGTCAAGAAAGTGAATGCGCATCACTTCGCACGCTTTCTTCACTCGTTCCGTCAATTTGTCGTCTTCGCGACTGGGTTTGATGTTGTTAGAAGGATGGTTGTGGCAAAGCGCTAATATGGTGGCGTTGGCCAACAATGCCTCTTTGATGGCGATGCGGACATCTACGGCAGTTTCCGAAATTCCTCCGTGCGAAATGCGAATGGGGTCTTTGATGAGCCGATAGTGTTGGTTCATCAGCACAATCCAAGCCTCCTCCACATCGAGGTCTTGCATGCGAGGCAGCATGAGGTTGTAGATGGCTGTTGCAGACCCCATATCGAGCCTTTCCTCGGCATCTTCCAACTGCCGCCGTTTGCCCAGTTCACAAGCTGCCAGCACGGTGATGGCCTTTGCTTCGCCGATGCCGTTGTATTGGCACAGTTCACGAATCGACTTCTTGCCCAGCGTGTTCAGGTTGTTTTTGCAGTCTTTCAGCACACGCTTCATCAGCTCAACGGCCGTCTCCTTCGTGGAGCCCGATCCGATGAGAATGGCCAACAGTTCAGCATTGCTCAGTGCTTGAGCTCCTTTCTTCATCAGTTTCTCGCGTGGGCGATCTTCTTCGGCCCATTGCGTGATGGAGAGTTTTCCTGCTATGTCGGCTTCCGTGTTTGCGGTGTCCTGTTTCATAATCATTTGCAAAAATACACAAAAAAGTGATTAAAGTGAAGAGTTGCCGTCAAAATCTTTCAAGGCTACGATCTTTTCCTCGATATCTTCGGCTATCATGAAACATTCCTGACAATCAATCATCGCGAAGTTGTCGGTGCTTATCATGTTGGAGCCTTTGTTTAGGCGGGTGTGTCCGAACACCTGAAACACTTTGTCCAAACCATATGCATTTGTTTCAGATTGCTCCAAATGCTCTTCAACGTCTGCCCACAACACACTCCCAGTTTTTTCTCCTCCGTACCATGTTCGTCTTCGGCCAATAACCGACAACATTTCCAGGCCTTTCTTGTCAGCGTCTAATGCATTGATTCGCTCAACGATGTGTTGGTCAGATAGCGAAATCTCGTTGTCGCTCAGATGCCACAGATTCGAGTTCACTTTGTTCAGCCAAAACAGCGTTATTCCCGCGTGGGTGAACAGATACGGAATGCCATTGACTTGTTCGAGATGGGCAATTTTGAACAAGTCTTTATACTCGTTGAACAATTGATGAAGATTGCTCCAGTTTCCCTCATCCATGCGGGTCCCGCCAGCCAACTTCTTGAATGTCAACGAACTGTAGTGCTCGTCATGATTGCCTTTGAGCAGCACAATCTTCTCCATATGCTCACGTTTCAACTCGATGATTTCCATCAAGTTTCCAACGATGTCGGTGCTCACTTCGCTTTCAATGGGATATGGGTCGAGATAATCGCCCAGAAAAACAATCCGGTCAACTTGTCCTATACACTTGCTGACTGGCTCTTTCCAAAACAACCGACCATGCACATCGGGTACAACTAAAATCCGTTTTGCCATTTTATTCGTTCATTTTCTTTCAACGCAAAGATACAAAATAAAAATGAAAAACAAAAACGATTGGAGAAGATTAATGATGCGTTGGCAGCCAATCTTTCCATAATTACATAGCTGATAAGTAGACAATGAGGAGGGCGAATTGTCAAATAAATTCCGAATTTTTACCCTTAAAAATGACTGATTTTTTGAATCTGACAAGATTATGGCGCGAAAAAGACTAAAAATCGACATTTTTGTAAATATTTGACAATCAATGACTTCTGATTTCTTTACATTATTCCGGCTAGTCAAAAAGATGCTTTTGTGCAGCAAAAAGCCCCTTTTTGATGCGTAAGAAGCGGCAAATGAGGCGGTCAAAAGGGGCTTTTAGCACGGTCAAAGGCCACAAATGACAACGTCATTAGCGGCAAATGACAATGCGGCTGCATGAAAAATGGAGAGCAATTGCACAGAAACAGCTTTTTGTGCTCTTTTTTCGTTCTGGAATGAATGGCGAACCTGATTGGCTTTTGTCGGTTTATTTCGGAATAATAAATCCTTTATGATGGCTCGCTGAATCGTTGAAATCGGCTGAGATGGGGGAGCTTGCTGCAAAAAAAGAATGAAGGAACATCAACGGATGCTCCTTCATTCTAATTGCTGATGGATTCAGTTTGTCATTTCAGTACACCGAGTTCCTGTCCAACCTTGATGAAGGCAGCAATACACTTGTCAAGGTGCTCGCGGCGATGTCCGGCAGAGATTTGCACTCGGATGCGAGCCTGACCTTTAGGCACTACGGGGTAATAGAAACCTGTGACGTAGATTCCCTCTTCCTGCATACGTGCGGCATAGACTTGTGAGAGTTTTGCGTCGTAGAGCATGACGGCGCAGATGGCGCTCTGCGTGGGTTTGATGTCAAATCCGGCAGCCATCATGCGGTCGCGGAAGTAGTTGACGTTCTCAACGAGACGGTCGTGAAGTTCGTTGCTCTCCTTAAGCATCTTGAACACTTCGAGTGAAGCACCGATGATGCAGGGTGCGAGGGAGTTGGAGAATAGATAGGGACGCGAGCGTTGGCGCAACAATTCGATGATTTCCTTACGGCCTGTGGTAAATCCGCCGAGTGCGCCGCCGAAGGCCTTACCAAGCGTTCCTGTGTAAATGTCAACGCGGCCGTAGGTTTGGAAGAATTCGCTCACTCCGTGTCCTGTAGCTCCCACTACACCTGCCGAGTGGCTCTCATCGACCATTACGAGAGCGTCGTATTTCTCGGCAAGGTCGCAAATGCGGTCCATTGGCGCCACATTGCCATCCATAGAGAATACACCGTCGGTGACAATGATGCGGAAACGCTGTGCCTGAGCCTCTTGCAGACAGCGTTCGAGGTCTTGCATGTCTGCGTTGGCATAACGGTAGCGTTTGGCTTTGCAGAGGCGCACGCCATCAATGATGGAAGCATGGTTCAACGCATCGCTAATGATGGCGTCTTCATCCGTAAAGAGGGGTTCGAAGACGCCTCCATTTGCATCGAAGCATGCGGCATAAAGGATGGTGTCCTCTGTTTTGAAATACTCGGAGATGGCGGCTTCGAGTTCTTTGTGGATGTCTTGTGTGCCACAGATGAATCGCACGCTCGACATGCCGAAGCCGCGTTGGTCCATCATACGCTTGGCGCCCTCGATGAGCCGGGGATTGTCACTCAATCCAAGGTAGTTGTTGGCGCAGAAGTTAAGCACTTCTTGTCCTTTCACGGTAATAGCGGCACGTTGCGGACTTTCGATCAGGCGTTCTTCTTTGTAAAGTCCTGCATCGCGGATTTCAGCAATAGTCTTGCTGAGATGATCTTTCATTTTTCCGTACATAGGTATTTTATTTAAGATGGTTAGTGAGTAATTATGCGCAAAATAAACAAAAAAAATCGATAAAGTGTTGCATTCCATGTTATTTTTGTTTAATTTTGCCGTTGTGATATGTAAAACATCAAACATAACCTATCAATTGTCATGAAAAATATACTGGTTATTGGATCGACAGGCCAAATCGGCTCTGAACTGACAAGGGAATTGAGAAAACTATATGGTGGCAACCACGTTGTTGCAGGCTACATTGCAGGTGCGGAGCCGAAAGGCGAACTACGTGATGGCGGACCATGTGAGATGGCCAACGTGATGGATGGAGAAGGCATCATGGAAGTGGTGAGGAAATATCACATCGATACCATCTACAACCTTGCCGCACTCTTGTCGGTGGTGGCTGAGTCAAAGCCTCGACTGGCTTGGCAAATTGGTATCGATGGATTGTGGAATATATTGGAGGTGGCGCGACAGGAAAGTTGTGCCGTATTCACCCCCAGTAGCATCGGGTCGTTTGGTGTCAATACACCACATGACATGACTCCCCAAGATACCATCCAGCGTCCGTTGACCATATATGGTGTGTCGAAAGTGACTACTGAACTCATCAGCGACTATTATCATCATAAATATGGCGTGGATACGAGGTCGGTAAGGTTCCCTGGGATTATTTCATATATGACTCCTCCGGGTGGAGGAACTACCGATTATGCAGTCGACATCTTCTATTATGCCGTGCGTGGCGAGCGGTTCACTTGTCCCATTGCGGCTGGCACGCGTATGGACATGATGTATATGCCTGATGCCTTGAAGGCAGCCATTCAGTTGATGGAGGCAGATCCCACGCGGTTGGTGCATCACAATGGTTTCAATGTGGCGGCGATGAGTTTCGATCCCGATATGATTTATCATGCCATAAAAGTGCACAAGCCCAATTTTGAGATGGTGTATGATGTGGATCCGTTGAAGCAACAGATAGCCGAAAGCTGGCCCGACATGATGGACGATTCGTGTGCCCGTGAAGAATGGGACTGGCATCACGAATACAATCTGCCAGCTATGACAAAAGACATGTTGGAGAAACTTAGTGAGCGGTTGTTAAAGCAGGGTAGTCTTTGATGACTAGTCCGCTATAGGTATTAATGACCAACCTTAAATTCTTTTGCCGCATCTCGTCGGTCAAGGGGATGCTGGCATAAACACGCGTACTGTAATATTCAGGAACTCCTCCTTGGTCGTGGTACAACGTGAAGACATAGGTTCCATCGTCGGTGGTATCGGACAAAATTCCGATGGAATGATGGGCGTCTTCGTCATCGGGCTTACCTGTTTTGACAAAGAACGAGAAGTTCAGATAGTTTTCGTTGGGGCTTATCCACGAACTTTCGAAGTTCACGGGGTCGAAGACCAACTTCTCAACTTTTGACGTGTCGACAGGGGTGAGCACATAGACTTGCGTTAGTTTTACAGCCTCGGCGCCTTCGGACTTGTCGTTGTAGTAGAGTAGCGCTCGGTAGAGCGAGTCTGTGGTAGTTGTCCAGCGTGGTTTAAAGGATTTCTTGATGTCAATACGGCGGTCGTCGTCATTGATGGCATAATCGATGGTGCTGTCGTTAGCGATGTGGGTCATGGCGAACTCAGCCCGCAAGTAACTGTAGGTGCCATCCCCAGAGTCGTAGTTGTCGTTGGTGCAACTCCAAAAAACAGACACGAAAAGTATGAAAGATGCAACAAGTGCTGTCTTCCCTGCTTTTCGTGTCTGTCTTTTGGTGTTATTGGTCATTTCTTTTCCTGTTTCATCTTGTTGATAGCGGGGTTGGCATACATTGTCAATATACGTTCGCGCAGGAAAACCTCATCCTTTCCATCGAGTTCTACTTTCGCAATCCGCTCGTTCAGATATTCATCGAAGCGTTGTTTGTCAGCCTTCGAATAATTGTCAGCGTAGGCTGTATTGCCGTTTAGTTCATCGAGAGCGATGAAGTTGCTGGGGTAGAGACGATAGTGCTGGTGCAGTTCGCTGTCGATACGTTGGCTGAGTGCTGTGAAGAACTCGTTTTTAGGAAGGTTGGCGAGTTCGTCAATCCATTGGTTTACGGGAGTTCCACAATGGTAGTGCACGTGCCCCTTATAGCCAAAGATGCCCGTCTTCATGTTGTCGAGGTCGTCTTGCCGACTTTTCTTGAAGGCTGGGTTATCGCGCTTTTGCTGGAACTCTTGCGCCTTCAGATAGTCGCATGGGTCAAATTCGTAGCTGATGGTAAGAGGTACGATGTTGAGTTCACGCAGTTTTTCAACCATAGAACCTTCGCCGCCCATTGCTAGCATTTTCAACACAGAGTCTTGAGTGCGGTCATCGGAGTCTTTTGCACGTCCTTCGCGTTGGGCAATCCAGATATTCTCCTTCTTTTCTGTTACAGCATAATGGATGTAGCGGCTCATGAGCTGACTGGAGCGCAGCATCTCTTTTGGAGTGAGGCCTCTGCGAACGGTGAAAGCTTTGTTCATGCGTACGAGACGTTTAATCCACGGATAGATGAGCAGGTTGTCGCCAATGCCAATTTCTACAGTCGTGGGATAGCCGTGGTCTACGAGCATCACGTCGAGGAATGCCGAGTCGAGCACGATGTCGCGATGGTTGCTGATGAATGTGTAGCGTTGAGTCTTATCGTTTGCAGCCAAAGGTCCTTCATCGAAAGTACATCCGTCTGTGTGTTTACGGATGATGTGGCGCACGACGGGCTTCATGAAACGCAGTTGGAAGTCAAGCGGAGTCTTCACACCGGTGAAAGCCAACTTCAGCAGACCGTTGCGAATTGCTTTGGGCAACCACGGAGCGAAGCTCTTCATCACCAGAGAGAACTGGCGGTCGGCGAGCAGTTCGCGAAACGCTTGTTGCATCTCGCCTGCCTCGTAGGGACGTATCTCGTCGAATTCATTCATGGCTATCGTGCTCACTATTCGCTAATTACAACTCATTCAGAACTGGTTCTCAACAATCTCCGTCAAGACATCCTTGATATCGAGTCCGGCGGCACGTACCTGTTGCGGGATGAAACTGGTGGCAGTCATGCCGGGTGTGGTGTTGATTTCCAGCATGTTGATGCGGTCAGAACCATCGGCATTACGGGTGATGATATAGTCGATGCGGATGATGCCGTTGCAGTGAAGGATGTCGTAGATGCGGCTGGTCTCGTCTTGCAGAGCCTTGGTAAGCTCAGGCGAGATTCGTGCCGGAGTGATTTCTTGCACCTGCCCGTTGTATTTGGCGTCGTAGTCGAAGAACTCGTTCGACGTAACAACCTCAGTCACGGGGAACACCACGCTTTTTTCTTTGGTCTTGTAGCATCCCACGGTCACCTCGGTGCCTTGCATGTATTGTTCAATCATTACTTCGTCGCATTCCATAAAAGCGTTGCGGAGCGCTGGAGCAATCTGGTCGGTGTTCTTCACCTTGGAGACACCGAAGCTACTACCATCGGCTGCGGGCTTCACGAAGCAAGGCATACCCAGCCGGGCCTCTATTTCGGCCTCGGAATATTTGTTCTCTTCTCCCCGTCGCAACAAGATGCTGTCGGCCACATTCACGTTGAAAGCGCGCAGGTAGTTGTTGAGCACGTACTTGTCGAATGTCAGAGCCTCGATGAGCACGCTGCTGGTGGAGTAGGGGATGTTGATGAGTTCGAAGTATCCCTGCATAATACCGTTCTCGCCTGGTGTTCCGTGGATGGTAATGTAGGCGTAGTCAAACCATATCGTTTTGCCGTCGAGTTTGAACGAGAAGTCGTTTTTGTCGATTTTCGCCGAGTCTCCGTTGTCGAGGTTCACATGCCAGTCGAGTCCTTTGATGTCGACGACAAAGATGTTGTAACGTTCCTTGTCAAAGAAAGAGTAGAGTCCTTGCGCCGAGCGCAGGGAAACGTCGTGTTCAGACGAATCGCCACCGCATACGATGGCTATGTTCCGTTTAGTTGTCTTCATTGTTTTTTATCTTCTTTTGGTAGCGCGTTGCGCAACCTTTTATTGTTATTGTTCGAAAGTGTTTTGTGCCGCTCCATTGATATAGTTGCGCCATTTGTCGATGACGGCTTGCATGTCAGCAGGCAATGGTGACGTGAAGTCCATCTGCTGTCCGGTCGTAGGATGCCGGAATCCCAAAGTCTGGGCGTGAAGCACTTGCCTCGGGCACAAGTTGAAACAGTTTTGTATGAAAGCCTTGTAGGTGGACGACCGTTGCCCGCGCAGAATCTCCGTTCCTCCGTACCGCTCGTCGCAGAATAACGGATGGCCGATGTGCCGCATGTGGGCGCGAATCTGGTGTGTGCGTCCTGTCTCGAGGACACACTCGATGAGCGTGGTATATCCGAAACGCTCCACCACTCGATAGTGCGTGACGGCAGGTTTTCCTATCTCTGAGTCGGGCGGAAATACCATCATGCGCAAACGGTCGCGAGGGTCGCGGCCTATGTTTCCCTCGATACGTCCTTCGTCTTCGGTGAAATTGCACCACACGAGAGCCAGATAAGAGCGGTGGGTGGTCTTGTTGAAGAACTGCAGACCGAGTTTAGACTTGGCATCAGGCGTTTTTGCCACTACCAGCAGTCCGCTGGTGTCTTTGTCAATGCGGTGCACGAGTCCCACCTCAGGGTCGTTGGGATCGAAAGCCGGATTGTCTTTCAGATGCCAAGCGATGGCGTTGATGAGTGTGCCGTGAAAGTTTCCAGCACCCGGGTGCACCACCATACCAGCCTCTTTGTTAATGACCATCAGCTGGTCGTCCTCATAGACGATGTTGAGCGGAATGTTTTCGGGTTCGATGGTAGAATCGTGGCGAGGGCGGTCGAGCATCAGCGTTACCACATCACCGGGTCTCACTTTATAATTACTTTTCACCGGCCGCTCGTTCACATGCACAAAACCAGCATCGGCAGCCTTTTGTATGCGGTTGCGCGACGAGTGTTGCAGTTTCTCCAGCATGTATTTGTCGACACGCAAGGGAGTCTGTCCGGGGTCAACGATAAATTTGAAATGTTCGTATAACTCAGGCTGTTCACCATCGAGATCCTCTGAAGCGGCCCCGATGTCGAACAGTTCGTCTTGTTCCATATAGTCTTCCTTCATTTGCATTCTCTTTGCGAGACAAAGGTTATTCCGTTGGCGGAGTTTCTCCGCGTGTGCCGTCGAGCGGTTCGGCAGGCTCGGGGAAGTTTTGTTCGGGATTCTCCACCACCTCGAATTCGTCTTCCTCTTCTTCGTCTTCGAAGGGATAGACGGGGTCTATATAGTCAACAGAGTCGCTCATATCGCGCTGGCCATTGCCAACTTGAATGATGAGTTCGTCTTCAATGGAAATCCTCTCACCAGTGGTCACATGACGGCCTTTCACGGTAATGCCATACACCCAATCGCGCTCGCCAGGCACAAATTCGGGCATACCCAACTTGAATCCTATGGCCGAGAGCTTGGCCATCGCCTCACGCAGCGAACTGTTGTCGATAACATCGGGCAAAGCGATGGTGGGTGTGGTTGGCGCGTTGATTGTTACGTAGATGATGCGTCCAGATTTCACGCGGTCGCCAGGACTTACCGATTGTTCCAAAATGCAGTCGGGCGGTAGCGACTTCACGTATCCCGTGTCGCTCACTTCTATGACCAGTCCCAAGTCGTCGAGAATGCGCTCAGCGTCTTTGTAGGCCTTGTGTTTCACGTTTGGCACAACAAGTGTCTCGCCGTGATGTGTGTAGAGGTCGAGCCCGTATCTCACGCCGAGGGCCAGCAATACCACGACAACCGCCATAGCCAACAGATTGCCCCAGAGGTAGCCACTGACGAACTTGCGGAAAAAATCAGATGTCTTCATCCTATGAATGTTTGTTTCTGAATGCAAAGATACATAATAAAATGAATAATGAATAAAGAAGAATGAAGAAATTTGATTATGGCGAACGTTTTTTAGGCGTTTGTCCGTCTAAAAGCGTCTGATTGACAAGATGAAAAGGCTTTTCTTCATCAACTAAGGTGGTTAAGGGTAAAGCCACAACGAATCGGTAGTTCTCCCACCTATGTGCTTTGAAAGAAACAAAAGGAGCTGTGTCAAATAGCAGATGTGGCATATAAGAACTGTACATGTGGCATGTACACTTTCCAGAAATATGCGCTACTATTTTGACACAGCACCTCTGTTTTTGCTTTGCTTCCCTCGAAGCGGCTCGTTTTGTTGCTTAAGAGGTGAATCTCCAGCAGTTTTTGAGAGGGCTGGAAGGAATTCTTATTCTTTAATGTAAACCTTCACGGAAGAACCGTCAGCATTTTTCTCAATGCAAAGTCCATGAGGCGTGTCCATACGCCGTCCCATCAGGTCGTAATAGGTCTTTGGCCCGTCAGATTCTGTTTGCTTCACTTCCTTGATAGCCGAACTGCCTTGATCAAGCATGAAGATATAGGTGTTCAGGCTATATGCAGTAAGGGGGACAGTCTGTTCGTTAGTCGGCTGGTCGATTTCGATGGGTGACTCTTGGCAGAGCTTATCAGTCTCGTTTCCCGTGGATATGAGGTGAACGCCACTTTTCACATTGTAGGGCAACGTAAGCTGTATGTCGTGAGAGGTTTTGGTGGCATTGATAGCCATCACGATGAGCGAGTCGCCTTTGATGTATGAAGACATCTGGATAGCTGCATTCGTCTGGGAAGAGGTGATTCCTGTAAGTTTCAAGCGGGTGGAACCTGTGACGTGCTTGGAGAAATGAGACAGTACATAGGCGCGAGGCAACAGTTTGTTCTTGGTGTTACCTGGATTGTACTTTGATTCGCCCGTACCCACGAAGGCCCAATGCGCACGCATATACCAATAGATATATCCCGTGCAGCCGGCATTCATACACTCGTTCAATTCTTTGGCGAATACCAATTGCTCGTTCCAGTTGGGTAGATGGTCGATGTTGTCGGTCACAGAGTGCTCTGTCATCCATACCTCTTTTCCATATTTCTCGGCGAGAACTGCCGCACTTTTCATGTTGCCGTTGTCAAGGGGTGGATGGCCGTACAGGTGTCCTGCGATGATGTCAATTTGTTCACGAGCCACAGGGTCGTTCAACAGCATGTCGGAATAGTCTTGGCGGAAGCCGAGTGGCTCAGCGCTAATCAGACGTACGCCCTTATAGGTCTCACGGTCGAGCATGTGGGCGTAGTTCTTCACGAGGGTGAGTTGTTCCTGTGGGGTGTAGAGACAGCCGGAATAATCGACCCACCAGTCGGGCTCGTTCTGGATTGACACAGCATCGACGTTCACTCCGTTCTGCTTCATATACTTCAGGAATGTGTTCAGCCAAGGGAAGAATTTCTCATAACAGTCTTTTCTCAGCCTGCCCTCTTTGTTTCCTTGGCTGTCAGAATGTCCGCCTTGAGGCGTTCCATTGGTTTTATACTCACCTGGGGGCGACCAAGGTGTGCCGAAAACAATGCCACCACGCTGTTTGACAATCTTTGCCGAGGGCAGAGACCCTTTCCAATCGTAGGGAGTGTCCCATCCGACGTCAGAATAAGACATATCGCCTTTGAAATTCGGCGAGATCTCCATACGCATGATGTTCAGTCCGATGGGAGAATTGGGACCGTAGAGCAGTTTCACGGGCTGGGTGTCATCGGCGAAAGGACGCATGGCGCCATCGCAACAAGCTGCGCCAAAACCTGTGATGGTCTGAAGGCGGGTGTCGCTCACGGTGATTTTGATGGTGAGTGCATGAGTAGGAACTACTACAGCAAGCAGAAATACCAGAGCTGTAAGGCACCGCTTCGTCGTTGATGTGTTGGGAATAACTTTCTTCATTGGTTCAAGTAATTTGTTATTGCGGTGCAAAGATACAAAAAATGTGGATTATATAACCCAATGACACGTTAATTTTTTCATCATCATGCGGTTTTCTGCAATAAAAAAGCAGCGAACCAACTCATTGAGCTGATTCGCTGCTTCTCGTCGTTCGGAATCTCCGACTGCGAACTCGCAGGGATTTACTTTCCGTGCTTCTCGTCAGAAACGGTAAGCTTCTTGCGGCCACGTGCGCGGCGAGCAGCCAAGACGCGACGACCGTTCTTCGTTGCCATGCGCTCACGGAAACCATGCTTGTTCACGCGACGGCGATTGTGCGGCTGAAATGTTCTTTTCATTGTCTTATATTTGTTTTATTGTTATTAATCAACTAAAATCGAAACCCGATTTGTAGACTTTGGGGTGCAAAAGTACGCATAATTTTTGAAATAACAAAGAATTATGTGATTTTTAAATGCAAAAAGGCTGTTTTTTTATATTTTATTCGTAACTTTGGCTTCGCTGAAGCTACTTTGCACTTGGAAAAGAAAAGAAAAACAAGTTTTCCTTTTGCATTTCTCTCATTTTTTCGTAACTTTGCACCGCAAAAGAGCGACTCTTGCAGAATATACTATCACAAAACAAGTAATAAAGACAATGATTAAATCACAAGACATCAAGAAAGGTACATGCATCCGCATGGATGGCAAACTGTTTGTGTGCATCGACTTCCTGCACGTGAAACCCGGTAAAGGTAACACCATCATGCGCACCACTCTGAAGGATGTGGTCAGCGGACGTGTGCTGGAGAAACGTTTCAACATCGGTGAGGCTCTTGAAGACGTTCGCATCGAGCGCCGTCCCTATCAGTTCCTCTATATCGACGGAGCCGACTACATCTTCATGAACCAGGAGACTTACGACCAGATTCCCATCGCCAAGGACCTCATCACCGGTGTGGACTACATGAAGGAGAGCGATGTGGTGGAAGTGGTGAGCGATGCCGACACCAACACTATCCTCTATGCTGAGATGCCCGTGAAGACCACCCTGCGTGTGACTCACTCTGAGCCTGGCATCAAGGGCGATACCGCCACAAACTCGCTGAAGCCTGCAACTTTGGAGACTGGTGTGGAGATTCGTGTGCCCCTCTTTATCGAGGAAGGCGAACTGGTGCTCGTTGACACTCGCGACGGCAGCTATCTGCAGCGTGTGAAGGAATAATTCACAAGAGCAAAGTGAATAGTGAAGAGTGAATAGTTTGTGATGTTCATTCGTGTTGTATGCACGAAGTTAAATGCATCATAAACTGTTCACTTTTATTGTTTTATGCAACTTTTTTATTCGTTATTGCGTCAAACAACCAAACAACGAATTATTACTTAATAGCTAGCAATCATGAAATATTCAATCATCGTTCCTGTTTTCAATCGTCCCGACGAAGTGGACGAGTTGCTTCAGAGCCTTACACAACAGACCGTTGGCGATTTCGAGGTGATTGTTGTGGAGGATGGCTCCAGCGTTCCATGCGAGGAGGTTTGTCATAAATACGAGCAGACTCTCCACCTGAGGTATTTCATGAAACCCAACAGCGGGCCGGGGCAGAGCCGCAACTATGGTGCCGAGCGTGCTGAGGGCGAATGGCTCATCGTGCTCGACAGCGATGTGGTGCTGCCGCCCGACTATCTGAAGGCCGTCGATGAAGGACTTAAGAACGGGGACATTGTGGCTTGGGGAGGTCCCGATGCTGCCCATGATTCGTTCACACCCGTACAGAAAGCCATCAGCTACTCGATGACGTCGTTCTTCACAACGGGTGGAATACGTGGTGGAAAGGCCAAACTCGACAAGTTCTTCCCACGTTCGTTCAACATGGGCGTACGTCGTGATGTCTATATGCAGTTGGGCGGATTCTCGCGTATGCGCTTTGGTGAGGACATCGACTTCTCCTATCGCATCTGCGAGGCCGGACATCAGCCCCGACTGCTACCCGACGCGTGGGTGTGGCACAAACGGCGAACAGACTTCCGCAAGTTCTGGAAGCAGGTCTACAATAGCGGCATTGCCCGTATCAACTTGATGAAACGCCATCCCGGAACCTTGAAACTCGTACACCTGTTGCCTGCGGTTTTCACCGTAGGTGTCATCTGTTTGCTCTTGCTTATTCTGAATGGTATTGAACTCTATGCCGAAGGCGAATGGTTGGATGCTCACGGACTTCGTCCCACCGATAATATGCACCAAGGAGTTGGTTTCGTTTTCTGTGTGTTGGGCCTATTCCCCCTGCTTCTTTATTCGCTCATCATCTTTGTCCACTCTTCCATCAAGAACCGCAGCCTTTGGGTGGGCCTACTCAGTGTGCCCGCAGCCTTTGTCCAGCTCATGGGCTATGGCACTGGCTTCATCGTGTCGTGGTTCAAACGCTGTGTGCTGAAGAAAGACGAGTTTTCCGCCTACGAGAAGAACTTCTATAAATGACATCAGAAGACTGGTTCTTAATAATATATAATGTGTAGACAGGGTGCGCGAACACCCTGTTTTTTTTGAGTATTTTCCTCTGTGGCTCAAAATAAATGAGGAAAAGTTTGTTTTTTTGCCGTTTTTGCTTTACTTTTGCAATTATTAATGCAAACAGCTATGCAGAACAACAGTCATTATTCGGTGCTCATTCACGAGCAAGCTGAAAAATACGGCAATCGTGCGGCTTTGACTTTCCGCATGTTCGGCTCGTTGGAATGGAAACAAGTTTCGTGGAAACAGTTCTCGTTAAGGGTGAAACAGGTGTCGAATGCCATGCTGAACCTTGGCATCAAGCCTCAGGAGAGCATAGTTGTGTTCGCGCAGAACTGTATTCAGTATCTTTACACCGACTTTGGCGCTTATGGCATCCGGGCCATCTCCATACCCATCTATGCCACGTCGAGCGAGCAGCAAATCCAATACGTTGTGCAAGATTCCGGTGCTCGCTTCCTTTTTGTAGGCGAGCAGGAACAGTACGATAAGGCTCACCGCATTTTTGCACTTTGTCCCACGCTTGAGCGTATCATCATCTTCGACCGTAGCGTGCGCATTTCTACCCACGATCCCAACGCTCTTTATTTCGAAGACTTCATCGCTTTGGGAGAGAATCTGCCGCGCCAGACGCAGGTGGAAGAACTGTGGAAACAGGCCAATTACGAAGATGTCTGTAACATCATCTATACCAGCGGAACCACAGGTGAGTCGAAAGGTGTGGTACTGACCTACAAGCAGTATGATGCCGCCATGAAGGCCAACGATGAATGCGTGCCTGTGGGCGAGAAAGACCGAGTGATGTGTTTTCTGCCTCTTGCTCATATCTTTGAGCGCGGATGGGCCTATTTGTGCTTGACAGAGGGTGCTCACTTAATATTGAACACCTATCCGAAGGAAATCCAGCAGTCGATGCGCGAGACACATCCGTCGTGCATGTGCTCGGTTCCCCGTTTCTGGGAGAAAGTGTATATGGCTGTGAAAGACAAAATCGAGAAATCGAGTGCGGCCAAGCAGAAGATCTTCCGTCATGCTTTGGCAGTTGGAAGGAAATATAACATCGAATACTTGAGCCGTGGAAAGCGGCCACCTATGTCGCTGGCATTGGAATACAAATTGCTCAACAGTTCCGTCATGAGTCTTGTACGTAAAGAGCTGGGACTCCAAAATGCGCATTTCTTCCCAACGGCCGGTGCTTATGTGTCGCCAGAAGTGGAAGAGTTTGTCCATTCGGTCGGCCTCAACATGGTGGTGGGTTACGGATTGACCGAGAGCCTTGCTACTGTATCGTGCGACCATTTGGGAGAGGCATACACCATTGGATCTGTGGGAAGGCCTATCAGTAGCATTGAAGTGAAAATCAGCGACGATGGTGAAATCCTGCTCAAAGGCCCCACCATCACCTGTGGATATTACAAGCGCGACGATGCCAATGCTGTGGCCTTCGACGAAGACGGTTTCTTCCATACGGGCGATGCCGGTTACATGCGCAATGGCGAATTGTTCCTTACGGAGCGAATCAAAGATTTGTACAAGACATCAAACGGAAAATACATAGCTCCGCAGATGGTTGAGGCCATGCTGTTGGTTGACAAATACATCGACCAAGTGGCTGTCATTGCCGATCAGCGCAAATTCGTTTCGGCATTGATAGTACCCGAATTCCGACTGGTTGAAGAATGGGCTTCCAGCAAAGGGTTGAAGTTCGAGAATCGTGAGCAACTTTGTCAGAGCAAAGAGGTTCACGACATGATCATGGAACGCATCGACACCTTGCAACAGCGGTTGGCACACTACGAGAAAATCAAGCGAATCACGCTCATCGCCCATCATTTTTCGATGGAGAGTGGCGAACTGACAAACACCTTGAAGTTGAAGCGTGCGGTTGTGAGCCGTAACTTCAAGGACGTAATTGACAAAATGTACGAAGAATAAACAGAGTGATTGACCATTCATCCGTGCAATCCGTAGAAAAAAGAGAATGATAACACAAGACCAATTGAAAGATGTCCTCGACCGAGCCGACTCGCTCTATCGCTATCTCAATATTGAACAGAAGCAGATGGAGTTTGAGGAAGAGCAATTGCGAACACAAGCACCCGATTTCTGGGAAGATGTGAAGCGGGCTCAGGAGCAGATGAAAAAGGTGAAGGGCATCGAGAAATGGATAAAAGGATACAAAGAAGTGCGGCAGTTGGCCGATGAACTTCAATTGGCTTTTGATTTCTATCGTGACGAGATGGTGACCGAAGAGGAAGTTGATGCCGACTATGATAAGGCCATCAAGGCTATTGAAGACCTGGAACTGAAGAACATGCTCCGCCAGAAGGAAGACCCGATGGATTGCGTGTTGAAAATCAACTCGGGTGCTGGAGGCACCGAGAGCCAGGACTGGGCGTCCATGCTTATGCGAATGTACATGCGATGGGCCGAGGCTCACGGGCATAAAGTCGTCATCTCCAACCTTCAGGACGGTGACGAGGCTGGAATTAAGAGCGTCACCATGGAGATTGAGGGTGGAGAATATGCCTATGGTTTCCTTAAAAGCGAGAATGGTGTGCATCGGCTCGTCCGTGTTTCCCCGTTCAATGCCCAAGGCAAACGCATGACCTCTTTTGCCTCTGTGTTTGTCACTCCCCTTGTCGATGACACCATCGAGGTTTACGTCGATCCCGCCAAACTCTCGTGGGACACCTTCCGAAGTAGTGGTGCTGGTGGGCAGAACGTCAACAAGGTGGAGTCTGGAGTGCGACTGCGTTACTGGTACACCGACCCCGACACTGGTGAGGAAGAGGAAATCCTCATCGAGAATACCGAGACTCGCGACCAGCCGAAGAACAAGGAGAAAGCTTTGCTTCTGCTCAAGTCTCAACTCTACGACCGGGCCATGAAGAAACGTCTCGAGGCACAAGCCAAGATTGAGGCAGGGAAGAAGAAAATCGAGTGGGGAAGCCAAATCCGCAGTTACGTGTTCGATGACCGACGCGTGAAAGACCATCGTACGAATTATCAGACCACAGATGTCGATGCTGTCATGGATGGGAAGATAGACCCGTTCATTAAAGCCTATCTCATGGAATTCCCCGTGAATGATGAAGAACAATAACCTAAAAACAAATATTACGACTATGAGTAAAAAAATCAATCCCAAGCGTGAGGCTTACAAGAAAAAACAAGAGGAACAAGGACGTAAAGTTGTCAACTGGATTTTCGGTGTGCTCATCGCATTTGCCGTTTTCTACCTGATTTGGACTTTTATCAATATGTAATCGGCCATAGTAAATGATAAAATGAGTGGACTGGAAATAGAACGTAAGTTCCTTGTGAAAAAAGGCGACGCATATAAACGCGCCGCCTTTTCGTGCAGCCACATCAAGCAAGGCTACATACCGTGCGACAACGCTACTGTGCGCATCCGATTGCGCAAGAGCGAACTTCTCCCTGAAATAGAAGCCTCCCCTACGGGGGGAGGTTTGGAGGGGGCCTTCCTTACCATCAAGGGGCAAAGCATAGATGGCGGACTCTCACGCTATGAGTTCGAGAAAGAAATCACCATCGAAGAGGCTGAGAACCTTTTCAAACTTTGCCGAGGCGGAGTTATCGACAAACATCGTTATCTTGTGAAAAGCGGAGACCACACTTTTGAAGTTGACGAGTTTCATGGCGACAACGATGGGCTTGTGATGGCTGAAGTGGAACTCAAAAATGAGCGGGATGCCTTCGAAAAGCCCGATTTCATCGGGCCTGAAGTTACAGGCGACCGCCGTTTCTACAACAAGCACATGCTCAAGTTCCCTTTCTCCCTTTGGCGCGAAACGTTGCCAGAAGAATACCGATGACATTGCCCAGCGCCACCCCGATGCTGTTGGCCAAGAAGTCAAGCCAGTCGCCACTGCGGTTGCCATTGGTCAGATAGGCCTGGGCCAACTCTATCATTCCGCTCATCACGATGGGCGCCACAAATGCGAGCAAAAACAACTTGCTCGCATTTTTTTGTCGATGCCGACGAAGATACTCCCACCAGACTACGGTGCACAACACGCCATACATCACGAAATGTGTCCACTTGTCCATCATCGGCACATCGCCCAGCGGCACATCCTCAGGAATGGGCACCAGGCAGATGATCCAGATGGACACCACCAGGAGGCTCGACACGGGATACCTCTTCACAAGGGTCTGCAAATCACTCATCTCTTCTTTTTCTTGTTTTCAACCACAATGTCGCTCAAAATCGAGGGCCGCTGGTGGCAACAGCCATCAGTCGGCACGGAAGACGATGTGCATGAAATTCCCATCTTCAAAGCCGAAGCGCTGCAAGAGCGTGGAGCCGTCGTAGATGGCTTCCAGTTGCAGGGATATCCCGCCTGCAGCCAGTGAGCTGAAGGCTCTGGGCTGATTCAGTCTGTCCTCCGTAAGCCTGTAATACTGGCTGTTGTTATTAAACTCCACCCGGATGTGGTGGTCGGCGCCGCCATAGTTCAGGGTGAGCGCCATGACATTGGGGACGAAAGCCCACGTGATGCGCTCATAGTCGGTGTCGTAGTCGAAGCCATAGCGGCCGGTGATGGCCGACGGTGGAGCCTCGGCAAGGGCTTTGCGCAGCGACTCGTCGGCATCCACCACCCTCGAAATGAGCGAAACGGGGAAGTCATGGAAGAACACATGCTGCATCTTGAAGTCGGAGACGTCGAGCAGCATGCCGTCGAAGTCTTCCTCGTGGGCTTCCTTCACGCGTCGCCCTTCCTCGTTGATCCATTCCTTGCTGTCCTTGTCGGCATAGACTATGATGTAGCGCCCCCGATACTCGCCGGAGATGTTCTGCGCATAAGCCTCCTTTTGCCCGTGCGTCAGCCTTTTCTCCACGTGGTCGTCGCTTCCGCAGGAAGCCAACACCACCACGACAAGCATCGTCACGACGAATCTCAAAACCTTCAGTGTCTTCATTCTTTCACTCTTTTTTTTATTGTTTGTACTATATCATAAAAACGGAGAATGCAGGCATATATGTCGCTTCGAACGTTAAACATTCTTAACCGCCCCTCGCGTCATCGACGAAAACCCCACCTCGCAGCGGCCTCGACGGCACAGCCAGTCGCCACTGCGATTTCCACCAGTAAGATGGGCTTGAGCCAATTCAATCAACCCGCTCATGACGATGGGCGCGAGAAATGCGAGCAAAAACAATTTGCTCGCATTTTTTTTGTCTTTATGGCGGTGCAGATATTCCCACCACATGACAGAACAAAGAGTTCCATACATCACGAAGTGGGTCCATTTGTCCATCATCGGCACATCGCCCAGCGGCACATTCTCGGGAATGGGTATGAGACAAATAATCCAGATGACCACAATCAGAAAACTGGTCGCTGGATATTTCTTGATCATATTCTTTAGTTTATGCATCATTTCCTTTCTCTTTTGCAATACAAAGTTACGAAAAATCGAGAGCAGAATAAAATAAATGAATTTATTTTTTATGCCGAGATGTAACAACTTCGTCATTTAATGACAAAGTTACGAAAAAATGAGAGAAGAACAAAAGAAAAAGACTTATTTCTTTTTTATTCCGAGTGCTAGTAACTTCAGCGAGCTAAAGTTACTAAAAGCCGAAAGCAAAACAAAAGAAACTTTTTTCTTTTTTATAAAAACTCACCTTGCAAGAACAATTATTGCCAACTTTTTTGTATATTTGTTACCGCCGTGTGGTAGTATGTCTACCGCATATTGGTAATAACGTTACCGCATAGTGGTAATGGTGTTACCACATACTGGTAATGATGTTACCACATACTGGTAATGATGTTACCGCATAATGGTAACGATTCTGGAAACGCGTCAACTGAAGTTGTTGCCACCAATGCCACGCTTTTGCAACACATTAACTGCTTGTTTCCCAATACGTTATGCAAGTGGTGGCATTGTTGCAACAAAAATCAAAAAATTATTGTTATATTTTGAAGTCTTTAATCTTTCTACCCCATCCGATCGTTTCCTCCCCGATAGTCTCTCATCACATTTTTCCATCAAAAACCATCCGTTTGAATTGAAAATTAATGTTTTTTGAACCCTAATCTTTGAATGTTGAATTTTTCTTTGTCAATAAAGGGGGCCGACTGTCCAGCGTTAGTGCTGGCGGTTATAGCATCGTAGTATTGCTGCTGATTTCTATATACCACTCAGCATAGCTCAAACGAGTTTGGCTCTGCTTTTGGTTTTTTCTTTCGGATTTGATGTTTTTGTGCCAATAATTTTATAATTTTGCAACCAATAAAGGAATATAATAGCAATATGGCAGAAGAAAGAGCGAATTTTGGAAGCAAGTTGGGCGTGATATTGGCCACGGCAGGTTCTGCTGTCGGCTTAGGCAATGTGTGGCGCTTTCCATATATGGCAGGTGAGAATGGCGGTGCGGTTTTCATCTTCATCTATATCATCTGTGTGTTGTTGTTGGGTATTCCTTGTATGGTAAGCGAGTTCATCATAGGCCGTCACGGAGCCAGCAACACGGCACGGGCCTATACGAAACTTTCGGGTGGTTCGCCTTGGAAATGGGTCGGATACATGGGTGTGCTCACGGGTTTTCTCATCACAGGCTATTATGCTGTGGTGAGCGGATGGTGCCTTCAATATGTCTATGCTTCCATTATGGGTGAGCTGAAAGGCGATGCGACATTCGTGTCCACTTACTTCCAAGATTTCTCATCATCGCCCATCCGTCCCATCTTTTGGACAATTGTCATTCTTTTAGTTTGTCATTTCGTCATCATCCACGGTGTTCGTGGAGGCATTGAGCGCGCTTCCAAGTTGTTGATGCCCGCGTTGTTCATCCTTCTGCTCATCATAGTTGTTGCCTCTTGCCTCTTGCCTGGGGCTAATGAAGGAATAGAATTCTTGTTCAAACCCGATTTCACTAAGTTCAACCGAGGTGTATTCCTTGGCGCATTGGGCCAGAGTTTCTATTCGTTGAGCATTGCGATGGGTTGCATTTGCACTTACGCCAGCTATTTCAGCCGACAAACCAACCTGCTTTCATCGGCTGTACAGATTAGCGTAGTTGACTGCTTGGTGGCTATTTTGGCCGGATTGATGATATTCCCTGCAGCATTCTCGGTGGGTGTAAGCCCCGACAGCGGCCCTTCGCTCATCTTCATCACGTTGCCCAACGTGTTCAATCAGGCGTTTGCCGCCATTCCTTGGCTTGGATGGGTGGTGTCTTTGCTGTTCTATGTGCTGTTGTCTCTAGCGGCTTTAACATCGCTCATGTCCCTTCACGAGGTCTCCACAGCCTTCTTCTTTGAAGAGCTACACATCTCACGCAAGAGTGGGGCGCTCATCGTTACCATCTCCACTTGCATCATCGGGGCATTTTGCTCGCTCTCGTTAGGTGCTGTTGAAGGTCTTTCGATTGCTGGACATTCGTTGTTCGACGTGTTTGACTTTGTAACAGGGCAGATATTCCTTCCGGTTGGCGGATTCCTCACATGCCTGTTCCTAGGGTGGTTTGTGCCTCGCAAGTTGGTGAAAGACGAGTTCACCAACTGGGGAACGCTCCGCACCACGTTTTTCTCCCCCTATCTTTTTCTCATTCGATTCGTGTGTCCGGCAGCCATTGCCGCCATCATGTTGCACCAGTTTGGTGTTATCTGATAACCCATCAAAACCAGTAAATAAGGATTTGAAGATATGGAACAACGTGGAAACTTCGGAACCAAGATAGGCGTGATACTGGCAACGGCCGGGTCAGCGGTTGGATTGGGCAACATCTGGCGTTTCCCCTATATGACGGGCCAAAACGGAGGTGCAGCCTTCATCATTCTCTATCTGCTTTGCGTTGTGCTTTTGGGTATTCCAGGCATGCTCTGCGAGTTCATCATCGGACGTCATGGAGCATCGAATGCCGCACGTGCTTACGCCAAAATGGCTGAGAAGCCTTCGTCCTCCACCGCCCCTCGTTCATCCTTCATCTCCCATCCCTCGTCCTTCATCGGCTATCTTGGCGTATTCACGTCGATGATCATCTTGGGATTCTACGCCGTTGTGGCGGGTTGGTGTCTGCAATATCTGTTCGCTTCGCTGATGGGACAACTAAGTGGCGACGCCGACTATGTGAAAAACTACTTCATCGAATTCTCGTCGAATCCCCTGAAGCCCACGCTTTGGGCGGTCGCCTTCATTCTCATCACCCATCTGGTGGTGATTCGCGGCGTTCGTGGCGGCATTGAGCGCGCTTCCAATCTGCTGATGCCTACGCTCTTCGTGTTGCTGATCATTATCGTGGCGGCATCGTGCATGTTGCCAGGTGCCAGCAAAGGCGTGGAGTTCCTGTTGAAGCCCGACTTCTCGAAACTTAACCATAGCGTCTTCCTCGAAGCATTGGGGCAGGCGTTCTTCTCGCTTTCGCTCGGTACGGCTTGCCTTTGCACCTACGCCAGCTACTTCAGCCGGCAAACCAATCTGTTGCGGTCGGCTGTCCAAATAGCGCTCATCGATTCGCTCATCGCCATTCTTGCGGGCTTGATGATCTTTCCTGCCGCCTTCTCGGTGGGTGTGAATCCCGACAGCGGTCCATCGCTCATCTTCATCACGCTGCCCAACGTCTTCCAACAAGCCTTCTCCAGCATGCCTGTCGCAGGCTATGTGGTGGGCATCTTGTTCTATGGATTGCTCTCGTTGGCCGCCCTAACGTCCACCATATCGATGCACGAAATCGGTACAGCCTTCTTTTATGAGGAGCTGCACGTGTCGCGGCGAAGCGGTGCATGGGTTACCACGCTCGTCTGCAGCACCATCGCCATTTTCTGCTCTCTTTCGCAAGGTGCTGTCGATGGGCTGAAGGTCTTTGGAATGCAATTCCTCAACTTCTGCGATTACCTCACAGCGCAATACCTCTTGCCCCTCGGCTCGTTCCTCACGTGCCTGTTCTTGGGGTGGTATGTTCCACGCCGCATCTTGCGCGACGAGTTCAGCAACTGGGGAACGCTGCGTTCCAGCCTCTTTTCGGTTTGGCTTTTCGCCGTTCGCTATGTTTGTCCGCTCTGCATCGCAGCCGTTTTCCTCCATCAGTTCGGCATCATTTGAGGCTGTTTGTTTGAAGAAATTATTCTGAAATAATTCGACAAATTCCTGTCAACACTCCTGTTTGTTTTAGAACAGGAAAACTGAAAAAACACGATAAAGCAACACGTTTTTTGAGCCTAAAATTCGGAATTATCTTTACAATTTTCTAGTGCGTCTTTTGAAAATCGGTTTGTTTATTTACAAAAACAGCAGCATGCAAAAAGAATCTATGAACTTGGGAAATTAAATTTTTTGCGCCATTTTTGCCCGTATTTCAAAAAAACATCGTATCTTTGCATCCGCTTACAAAAGCATTCGGGATGTAGCGCAGTTGGTAGCGCACTACGTTCGGGACGTAGGGGTCGGGCGTTCGAGTCGCCTCATCCCGACATGAAAAAAGGAAGTGGCATTTTGCTACTTCCTTTTTCTTTTGCTGATTACTCACCGAATATCGCTTTGAGCTTCGCATGAAGAGCATCTGCTCGAAGGCCGCGAGCCACGATTTTGCCTTGCGGGTCAATCAGCAAGTTGTCAGGAATGGCATTGACATTGTAAATCCCTGAAGCTACCGTGTTCCAGCCTTTCAAGTCAGACAGATGTGTCCACGGCATTTTCAATTCGTTGATAGCTTTCACCCAGGGTTCTTTCTTGTTGTCGAACGAAAGGCCTACGATGTCGAAACCTTTTGCATGATATTTGTCGTAGGCAGCCACTACGTTAGGCATTTCGGCCTTGCAAGGTCCGCACCACGAAGCCCAGAAATCCACGAGCACCCATTTACCCTTGCCAACATACTCGCTCAGCTTGTGCATGTTTCCGTCTACGTCAGCCTCTTCCAAGTCGGTGAACTGCTGTCCGATGAAGGCCAATTTCTTTTCCTCCGCTGCCTTCTGGTAAGCCCATTGCTCCATCTGCTGCTTGACGATGGGGTGATTGATCCAGACGGGCTTGGTGGCGAGGACGCTGTCGAGTTTATCCTGACCGAACACCTGTTGATACTCGCTGATAAAGGCGACGGGAATCAACGTCTCGCTTTCCTCATTGAAAACCTTCTTTACGCCTTCCATCATCTTCATCGTAGCAATCATCAGTCCGCCTACCAATTCTATCTCCTTGGCTTTGCGCTCCTCTTCCGACATGCTCTGCATCTTCATCAGAAAGTTGCCATATGATGAATTGATATCGATGTCGTAGCGTACCAGGCGTTCGTTCGTGGGCGAACCTTTCAGCGTGCTATCGTTGAGGTTGATGGTCATAGGCGTGCCGTCGTTAAAGAAGATGGTGGCCCAAGGATTCTCCATGATTCCGATAGCCATGAAAGCATCTTTCTCGGCATTGCCGCTCATCGAGAACTTGCCATCTACCACTGTTGCGGTGTTGACGGTCTGATTAGTCCGGCGGTCTATGAGACTGACCGTTTTACCATTGTCCTTACTGATTCCGTTAATGGAATACTTTACCTGTTGTGCCTCTGTGGGCAGCACAGCCATCATCAGGGCTGTCATAAACATTATCTTTTTCATATTTGTGATTATTTATTATTTCTGGTAATTTATTATTTCTGGTTGCAAAATTAAGGTTCACTTCCCAAGCCTCCAAACTTTTTTGTTCTCAATAGTTTGCGTCCTGTTTGCAATAGTTTGCATCATGATTTCCGTTTCTTGTGGGCCAATAAGCCCATTTCTGAGAAAATGACCGTTGACAGCAAGGTACCGACCTTGTTCAATTCTGTGATGTCCTTCAGCGTTGCAATGCCAGCGACCGATGCGGAGAAAGCGATGGCTAAAACAGTCAGAACAATCAGAAGTCTGCGCGAAACAGTGATTTTCTCCTTTTGATGTAATATGCCTAAGACAAGAACGACAGATGCCATGAAGAAAGAAACACTATCAAGGCCTTTTAGTAGACCAAGCCAGCCCGTACTGTTTATCACGTTCATGACAGACCCAACAAGAAAGAGACAACTTGCAAGACAGAAGAAGACACCACCTATGATGGTAAACCATTTACCACCAAGTTTGCGAGGCTTACCTGTTGCGGGGTCGATAGCCTGACCATTATACTTGTACTTGATTACCAGCCAGCGGATAATAACGGGCATCAAAATAGTCAAGGCCAAGACGATAAATACGAATACTCCATTTCTTCCTTTACCTATGAACATCTGCAAGGAGAATGCTACAAAGATAATGACTGCTACAATACCGCACCACATAATGTAGTTGGAGTAACGGGACTCTTTTTCAACGAGAGTCTTCAGGTTATAAGCCCCATAATCCTCTTTCTTCGTCCGTCTTAAGAGAACGAATCTGAATATTAGCGAAATCACCCAATAGACACCTAGCAAGATAATGCCCAACAGTGTAAGCCTTGTATTGGCCCAAGCCCACCATGCTATGACGGGCACAAAGATCAGGTTACCCCAGATGAGGCCTTCCTTCAGATTCTCACGGATGTCGGTAAACTTGCGCATCATCACCTCACGGAGCTGCTCGTCGGACACGATCTCCTGACCGTCGAGACGCTCGTCCATCAGGTTGTAAGCAGCCTTCAATTCATCCAACTCATGGAGTTCTAAAACATTCTCTGACATAGCTTTACGGTTTTAATTGTTTGACATTGATTTGAGTTGTTCCTTGATGCGGAACAGGCGGCTGGTGACTGCCGAAGTGGATATGCCCACTATCGCGGCAATCTCGTCATACCGCATACTCTCCAGCCAAAGAAGAATGATAGCACGATCGAATAGTTCAAGGCGGTTGATACGATTGTAGAGCATTTTGATTTGCTGTCCTACTTCGTCTTTTTCGCTCATCACATCCTTGTCGATGAGCAGCGGAACGGTCGTCACCCTCCGCTTCTTGCCTCGCTCAATGTTACAGCAAGTGTTCAAGGCCACGCGCCATATCCACGTTTTCCTTTCACTCTCGCCACGGAACTTTGGAAAGCCTTTCCACAGGTTTACCAACACTTCTTGGAAAAGGTCGTCCACATAGGTGGGATTGTCTGAGAAGAAGTAACACACCGTGTAGATTGTCTTCCGGTGCTCTCTGACCATTTTCGTGAATTCAAGTTCTAATTCATTCATCTTTTTGGGAGTTAGTTCAAACAGTTAGTACCCAAAGCTTCAGATTCCTTTCACGTTTTTCGCAAAAAAATCATTATTTTTTCATTTATTGTTTCTGAGACAGCTGTTCTTGCCTTGAAAAAGCCTAGTTCTTTCCATCTCGTTTCTGTATGCAAAGATACTGTAAAGTTGACATTCCTACAAGAAACTGGAATGTTTCATAAGCAAAAACCTTCCTCGCATCATAGCGAAGAAGGTTTTTAAGTTCGGGAACAAAACTTCCTATACATTAAAAAAGAAGGGGAAGACCAGTTAAAAGCCTTCCCCTTCTCGTTGATTTATCATACTAGTTCATCTGATTCTGCTTCATCAGTAGGTTGCTGATTCAGAACGATTTCCATCGTGTCGCGAGCGATGACGATTTCCTCATCTGTGGGAACAACCCATACCTGCACCTTCGAGTCGGGAGCAGATATCAGTTTCTCTTCACCACGACAGTTGTTGGCCTCCACATCCATCTTCACGCCCAGGAACTCTAAGCCCGAACATGACTCAAGACGGGTAGAAATCTGATTCTCTCCCACACCAGCTGTCCAGACAATCACGTCTACACCACCCATAGCGGCAGCATAAGAACCGATATATTTCTTGATGCGGTAGTTATACATACGCAGAGCCAGCTGAGCGCGCTCGTTGCCATTCTTGGCAGCTTCCTCAATGTCGCGCATGTCGCTCGAGATGCCTGTGATACCAAGTACGCCAGACTTCTTGTTCAGGAAGTCGGCCATTTCCTGAGGCTGCAGATGCAGCTTGTCCATGATATAGGTGACAGCACTTGCATCGATATCGCCAGAACGGCTACCCATCATCACACCAGCCAACGGAGTAAGACCCATTGATGTGTCAATCACCTTTCCGTCCTTGATGGCTGCTACCGAAGCACCATTGCCGATGTGACAGGTGATGATTTTCAGATCCTTGATGTCACGTCCCATCAATTCTGCCACGCGATGCGACACATAGCGATGAGATGTTCCGTGGAATCCGTAACGGCGCACATGATATTTCTCGTAAAGCTCGTAGGGAACGGCATAAAGGAAAGCATGAGCGGGCATCGTGGAATGGAAAGCGTTGTCGAAGACAGTCACTTGAGGAACGGTGGGCATCAGGTGGTCTACCGCGCGAATACCTTTCAAGTGGCCGGCATTGTGTACTGGTGCAAGGTCGCACAAGCTCTCAATACCAGCTTCAACACCCTCGTTCACAAGACAACTCTTCTCGAAGAGGTCACCACCTTGCACGATGCGATGGCCAACGGCATCGATTTCATCGAGGCTCTTGATGGCACCATATTCTTCGCTAAGCAATGTCTGGAACACGAAGTTCACACCCTCTTTGTGGTCGGGCATGTCGTGCATCAGGATTTTCTTCTCGCCGTTGGGCAATGTCAGTTTCAAGAAGGCGTTGTCAAGGCCAATGCGCTCCACACCTCCCTGTGCCAACACAGACTCGTCGTCCATGTTGTAAAGTTTGTACTTGATGGAACTGCTACCACAGTTCAGAACTAATATTTTCATAAACCTTCTCCTTCCTACTTCTACTTAGCGTCTATAGCTTGGCAAGCTGTGATGGCCACCATATAATAGATGTCATCAACGGAGCAACCACGCGAAAGGTCGTTCACGGGACGGGCGATACCTTGCAGAACCGGACCGATGGCGATGGCATCACCAAGACGTTGCACTAGCTTATAACCGATGTTGCCCACTTCGAGGTTGGGGAACACAAGCACGTTGGCCTTACCGGCAATCTCACAACCAGGAGCTTTCTTGGCACCTACTGACGGAACCAAAGCAGCATCGGCTTGAAGTTCACCGTCAATCTTCAGGTCGGGAGCCTTCTCTTTAGCCAAACGAGTGGCTTCAATCACCTTGTCAACCACCTCGTGCTTGGCACTTCCCTTAGTGGAGAAACTCAGCATAGCCACGCGAGGCTCGGCAAATCCAGCCACACTCTTTGCGGTCTGAGCTGTGCAAACAGCAATCTGAGAAAGTTGTTCGGCATCGGGCATCGGAGTGACAGCCACATCGCCCACAACGAGCACACCATTCTCACCATATTGCTTTTCCTTCGAGATGAGCAGCAATCCACCGCTGACGCATGTGATGCCAGGAGCACACTTGATGATTTGCAAAGCCGGACGCAAGGTGTCACCAGTAGTGGAAAGGGCACCAGAGATTTGTCCGTCGGCTCCTTCGGTCTTGATAATCATGCAGCCCAAGTAGAGAGGATTCTTGACCAACTCGCGAGCTTGCTCGATGGTCATTCCCTTCTTCTTGCGAAGCTCGGCCAGCAACTGTGCATACTCTTCACTCTTCGGATTGTTCTCGGGGTCGATGAGTGTGGCTTTGCGAATGTTTTTCAAGCCCAATTTGTCAGCCAAAGCATAAACTTCATCGGGATTGCCAATCAGGATGATGTCGGCTACATCGTCGCCTATTACGCGGTCGGCGGCTGTCAGGGTGCGCTCCTCCGTTGCTTCGGGAAGCACGATGCGCTGCTTGTTAGACTTGGCACGCGCAACAATCTGTTGTAATAAATCCATTGTTTGTTTTTTATTTGAATGTTTGTAATTATTTATCGCTCTATTCTGATTTGTTAAGTTGAGATTGCAAAATTAATCATTTTCCACGAGAAATCATTTTCCGCAAAGATAAATAATGTTATATTTTACTCCGACATCTCTGTGGCGAGCACAGATTCCAGTTCCTCAGCAGACAGACGCAAACGGAACTCGCCCTTGATTGCAACGGATATGCGACCAGTCTCTTCACTCACAATGACGCAGATAGCATCGCTGTCTTGCGACATTCCCAGGGCAGCACGATGGCGCAATCCCAACTCTTTGGGAATGTCAAGATTGTGCGAAACGGGAAGAATACATCCAGCGGCGGCAATACGTTTCTTTGAAATAATCATAGCTCCGTCGTGCAAAGGAGAGTTCTTGAAGAAAATGTTCTCAATCAATCGTTGGTTGATATTGGCATTGATGCGGTCGCCGGTCTCTATAATGTCATCGAGTGGGGCACTTCGTTCGATGACAATCAGCGCGCCAACCTTGCCTTTCGACATGCTCATGCAAGCCATCACGATGGGCATGATGGTTTCTTTGTCCTCCTTGATTTCTTTTTTCTTTGATGTGAAGAAGCGTGTAAGCCCTTTAAATCGCTGATGGGCGCCTAACGTATAGAGGAACTTGCGGATTTCCTCTTGGAACAACACGATGAGAGCAATGACACCTACGCTGACCAACTTGTCGAGTATGGAACCCAACAAACGCATTTCCAGCACCTGACTGACGAAAAGCCAGAGGAGCACGAACACCATGATGCCGATGAAGACGTTGAGCGAACGGCTCTCTTTCATCAAGCGATAGATATAATAAAGCATCAATGCGACCAGGAAAATGTCGATGATGTCTTTGATTCCGAAATCAAAAGGTAGCATGTCTTCTTCGGTTTTATATTGATTTTTACGGATTATTACTTGACTTAACTGTTTATTCTTCCCCCACCATTGGCTCAGAAACTGACAACTGCCCAACGATGCGGACGGTTTCAACGGCTTCGCGCACATCGTGGACGCGCAATATCGACGCTCCCTTCAAAAGGGAAATAGTGTTGAGCGCAACAGTTCCGGTTAATGCCGTTTGTGGAGTGCCGCCTAACAGCTTGTATATCATGCTCTTACGCGAAATTCCAACCAACAAAGGAAGGTCCATCACTCGGAGTTTTTCCAATTCGTTCATGATTTGGTAGTTCTGCTCCAACGTCTTTCCAAAGCCGAAACCTGGGTCGAGAATGATGTCTTTCGCTCCCAGCGCCCGCAATTGTCGAACGTCAGCAGACCAATGCATAAGCATATCCCTCACCGTGGGTTGTACCGACATCAGGATATATGGAACACCCAAACGAGCGACTGTAGCAAACATAGAGTCGGCTTCAACTTTCTTTCCTTCATTCTGCAAGCCTTGAACGGACATCTCGCCAGTTCCCTCGCTCACATCGTTCACGATGTCAGCAAGTCCTTCTTCTACACACCAACGAGCCACTCGAGGGCGGAAAGTGTCAACGCTGACTACGGCCTCGGGATATTCCTTACGAACGATGTGCAATGCTTCCTGAAGCCGGCTCAGCTCTTCATCTTCGGTCACAAAGTCAGCGTTAGGCCTCGTGGAAAACGCTCCCACATCGATGATGTCACCACCTTCAGCCATTATCTGCACAGCTCGTCCGGCTATTTCGCGCTCTGTCTGCAGACGACTGCCCGCATAAAACGAATCGGGCGTAGCATTCAGGATTCCCATGACTTTTGGCTTCGACAAGTCGAGCAATCTGCCACGCACATTGATGGTGTAGGATAAAGGTTTTGCCATACGTTTGCAAAAATAACAAATAAAACGCAAACAACAACCGCCATTTCCGTTTTTTTGCAAGTAAAGCGGCGAAAAAAAGAAGCTTTTCCACATTATAATATATAATAGCTGGGGGAAAAGCACATTCTGTCGTGGGATAAAAAATCTTTGATTAAATCTTCGTGCCCCCGAAAACATAAATGATAAGAAAAGGCTAAATTGTAAATATTATTCTGAATTTCACCCTCACGAGAAGGCCATCGGTTGAAAAAAATAATCTTTTGCGGGCAAATATGCGAAAAATGAGCGATTTTGCAAGTTACTGGAAATCAACGACTTCTATTTTCTTTACATCTTTTCGGGTTATGAAAGCTATGCTTTTGGGTTGCCAGAGCTATGCTTTGAGGCTCTCACTTGTGGCAAATGAGCGGCTCAGATGCCGCAAATGACAAGGTCAAAAGCCACAAATGACAACCTCAGAAGCCACAAGTGACAAGTTTGCCAGCAATAAGTGAAGGTGGAAGAGCGTGAAAGTAATTTTTCTTTACACAATCTTTTCCTAGATTGCATGAAAAAGTTGACAAAAATTTGTCGTGTTTTTTCAAAAACAATGAATATGAAGCGTTTCTTTAAAAGATGATAGTTGGCTTCATTGTTGGTGCACATAAAAAAGAACCATGAGGCATCACTCACGGCTCTAGGGCTTTTTTTAATGGTAATCAAGTTTTAAGTCATTCGTTTTCGTATCAGAGGAGTTGTATCAATAGGTCGTGATATTGAATCCCACTTCCCATCTTTCGACGTTGCAAAGTTACCATTAATATCAGTTGGCGTGTTGGTTTTTCCAACCAAAATATGGTGATTTTCAACCGAAAATATGCTGTTTTTATTTGTACAAATCGAAACTAAAAGTAATACAACTATAAGTATATCAGCGATTTAAAAATACAAATGCTTGTCAATTGGTAGTCAAATTTTAAATTATAAAAATCGAGTGCTTTTTGATGATTTTTCTTGTTATCTCATCAAATATTCTCAAAAACATAGACAACAATTCATCCTTTTTTCGTAATTTTGCCATCAAAGAACCAAACTAACATTAATTATGGAAAGCAAAGAACTCTACAAAATCTATGAACAGCACCCTGTCATCACTACCGATTCGCGTGAATGCCCCGAAGGCAGCATCTTCCTCGCTTTGAAAGGAGCTTCGTTCGATGGGAATAAATTCGCTGTCTCGGCTTTGGAAAAAGGATGTGCTGTTGCTATAGTTGATGACCAGCAGATTTGTACAGATAATCCTCAATTGGTTGAAGAAGGTCGTCTTGTTTTTGTTGATGACACTCTTCAAGCTTTCAAAGATATGGCTCGCGAGCATCGCAGACGGTTCTTGATTCCGGTTATAGCCATAACTGGAACTAACGGAAAAACCACAACAAAAGAACTGATTCGTGCCGTTTTGGCCGAGAAATATAATGTGTTGGCTACAGAAGGCAATTTCAACAACGATGTGGGTGTACCCAAGACGCTTTTCCGCTTGAACGATGAACACGAAATTGCCATTATCGAGATGGGAGCGAGCCATCCTGGCGACATCAAGACGCTAGTGGAGACAGTTGAGCCAACCACCGGTCTCATCACCAATGTGGGGCGGGCTCATTTGCAAGGATTCGGTTCTTTTGAAGGTGTGAAGCGAACCAAAGGCGAGCTTTATGACTTTCTGGCTTCTACGGGCGCTATTGACAACTTTGTTGTCAACGCTGATGATGCTGATTTGGTGGAAATGGCCGAACAACGTTTCGGGGTTAGTGTCTCGCAAGTGATTGGAACGCCCTATTCGTTGAATCCTGACGAGAAACGCGCTTATGTCATCGGAAACGTCATCGCATGCGACCCCTACTTGCGTTTCACTTGGCGAATGGGCTACTTTAAAGCTGATGAAACGCCCGTTTACGAAGTTACAACCCACCTTATTGGTTCATACAACGTTTACAACGCATTAGCGGCAATCGTTTTAGGCATCAGATTCGGCGTTTCCAGCGAACAAATCTGTCACGCTATTGAAAACTATATACCGTCGAACAATCGTTCGCAACTGACTATCACCCAGCACAACAAACTCATCGTTGACGCCTACAACGCAAACCCAACCAGCATGATGGCTGCGCTGAAGAACTTCCGCGATATGCAAGTTGAAAACAAGATGGCCATCTTGGGCGACATGCGTGAATTAGGAGCTGATAGTGCAAAGGAACATGCAAAAATCATCGATTTCATCGAGTCTGCTAATATAAAAGATGTTTGGTTGGTAGGTGATGAGTTCGGCAAAACGAATTGTGCTTTCCGCAAGTTCCATGATGTGGAAGAAGTGAAGAAAGAAATTGCACAATCCCGCCCCGAAGGACGTTGCATTCTCATCAAAGGAAGCAACAGCATTCATCTGTCGCAACTGCCAGAACTGCTCTAATCAACAAAAATTCCTCATTTCATCGCAATGAAACTACATGAGTTTTTCTATTTCAACAAGTCCGACAGGCAAGTTTTGCTTTTCCTCTTGTTGTTGATTGCCATCATTGTGGGTGGATTTTATCTGATTGGCGGCAGAAACAGGCAAACGGCATTTACCGCTGAAGACAGCGTTTTGTTTCAAAAAACGCCCATTTCATCGGAAGAAAGGTATGCGGCTCAACAACAAGGATATTACGATGCAGCAGGCTCCTCTTCTTCAGTTTCTGCAGCTTACTCGGGTGGATATTATTCGGGAGAGCGTCAGGTTGAACGATTTCCGTTTGATCCCAATACGGCCGATAGTACTCAATTGCTCCGTCTCGGCTTGCGCTCTTGGCAGGTGAAGAATATATATAAGTATCGGGCAAATGGGGGTGTTTACCGAACGCCGAGTGACTTTGCCCGGCTTTACGGTCTCACGCAGAAGGAATATCATGAGCTGGAGCCTTACATCAGGATTAGCAAAGATTATCGCCCAGCATCCGAGCTTTTTGACAAGTCATCAAGAGATGTCCAGCCAATATCATCTGATAATCGGAGTCAATATCGCGACACATTGAAATATCCTCTAAAACTAAAGGAAAACGAATTTGTCATGCTAAATAGTCTTGACACCAACCAATATAAAAAGGTGCCAGGCATCGGTAGCCATTATGCCCGACGGATTGCCGATTATGGTAGAAGGTTGGGTGGATACGTCAGTACAGAACAACTCCGTGAAATCAACGGTTTCCCTGAAGAATCTATCCGTTTTTTCAAACTCAATACAACACACATCAAAAAAATAAACTTGAACCAGTTGACACTCAACCAGCTCAAGTCTCATCCATATTTGGATTTCTATCAAGCACGCGCCATCATCGACTATCGGCGGCTTCGCGAACCGCTCAAAAGTCTCGATGATTTGAAACTTTTACCAGAATTCCCCTCTGATGCCAGACAACGCCTGGCACCTTACGTGGAGTTCTAAAAAGATGTTTACGCTTTTGTTACTTCCTTGCCTTCAACGCGAATGATGTTTTCCATACGTGCCTTTCCAATCAGTTTCAAGGCCATCTTCTCGTTGACGTGTAAGTGTTCCTTCAATCCTCTGATATATCTGTTTTGTGAAATTGGAGACTTGGCAGCCTCTTCAAAAATCAAGTCCGTTACCTCACGAAGTTGTTCCACATTGTTGTGAATACCCATACGATGCTTATATTTCACAAACATCAGAAGCACTCCAATCACGAAAACAATGCCCAGTATTAATTCCAAATTGTTCATGTTATTATAATGAAAGATTAAAAATTTGGCGCAAATATACAAAAAAAATGATAGAACTAATTGTTTTATGTAAAAAAATTAATAAATTTGCGCCATTATTATCTATTACAGACCTTTTGTTTTTGAACGAACTCAACCAACATTCGTCTTAAACAATCCATTTTAACGAGCCGATTCCCATCTCAGAATATAGAGTGGTTTCATCGTTGCATAGGACATTACTTAGACATTACTTAACTTATAAACAATAAATGTATTAACCGAATGGAAACTGAAAAAAACACTGCTGCTGCGAGGATTAGTTCGAAAGAAGCCTCGTTTGATCGCAAACGCCACATCTTTGGTGCCGTAATGGGACCTATTTGTGCTTTGCTAGTATGGTTTATCCCTATTGCTGGATTGTCGCCTGAGGCTCACAAGCTACTGGCTATCGTGACGCTGGTGGCATTCTGGTGGATTTGTGAGCCCGTGCCCATCCCCGTCACTTCGATTCTGGGCCCGACACTGTGTGTCGTGTTTGGAGTGGTGCCGGTAAAAGACGCCTTTTCGGCCTTTGCCAGTCCGATGATCTTCCTGTTCATGGGAGGATTCTTGATTGCCAAGGGTATGATGGTGAATGGTCTCGACAAACGAATTGCGTATGGCATCATGTCAATGAAATGGGTGGGCGATTCGCCTCGCCGCATCTTCTTGGCTATCGGATTGGCATGTATGCTCTGCTCAGGATGGATCAGTAATACGGCAACGGCTGCCATGATGTTTCCTATTGCCCTCGGTTTACTGGAGGCCATCCGTGAGATGATGGCTGCCAACGGAAAAGTCATCAATTTGAGTACTTATAAATATTCAACAGGTTTGATGTTGATGACGGCCTATGCTTGTTCTATTGGTGGTGTGCTCACTCCTATTGGAACACCTCCTAATATCATCATGATGGGCTTCTTGCGCGAGCTGGCTCCCGATGCTCCTCAAATCACGTTCTTCGACTGGATGGTTTGGGGCTTCTCTGCTATGGTGCTGTATTTCATCGTCACCTATTTCGTTCTGCAGAAGATGTTCCCCGCAGATGTGAAGCATATTGAAGGCGCACAAGATTTCATACAAGAACGAGTGAAAGGTCTGGGCAAGTGGACGCGCGCTCAAAAGAACACCCTCATAGCCTTCATCGTGGCCGTAACGCTTTGGGTCCTTCCTGGTGTACTTAGTGCCATCCAAAACATAGCTCCCGGAGCCTTGGATGCTGATGCCGTGAAGACCTATAATAAATACTTCCCAGAGGCCATTGCTGCTATGATTGGTGGTCTGTTGCTGTTCTTGATGCCCGTTAACACCAAGACTGGTGAGATGACGTTGGATTGGAAAGAAGGCGTAAAGGGTGTAGAGTGGGGAACTCTGTTGCTCTTTGGTGGTGGTCTGGCAATTGGAGGAATGGTGTTCTCCACAGGTCTGTCTGAATGGATTGGTACGTCACTCACGGGCCTCCTGGGTGGTGAGCCGTCAGAGTTGTTGTTCCTGACATTGTTTGCCGTGACTTCCTTGTTGCTCTCAGAGTTGACTTCCAACACTGCTGTTGCCAATCTGATGGGACCGATTGCCATCGCTACGGCCGCATCGTTAGGTTTCAGTCCGCTGCCTGTCTGCGTTGTCATGGCACTCTGCACCTCATTGGCATTCATGTTGCCAGTGTCCACTCCGCCAAATGCCATTGTCTATGCTTCTGGCTATATACCCATCACGAAGATGATCAAGGCGGGTGTCATACTCGATATCATCGGTGTGTTCATCATCACCATTCCGCTCGTGTACTTGCTCGTCAAGGCATTTATGGGTGTGTAAGGCAATTGAAATTATACAAATTGTTAATGAAAATCTCATCCTCTTTCGTGGGGGATGAGATTTTTTTGTAACAATATAATAGTTGGTTCAAAATCAAGCATTTATTTCATTTTAGCCTTAGTTTAACGTGAGTTCGACGAATTATTTTTTAAGATAATTATCTGATTATTAGGTAATTAGCGATATTTTTAGTAACTTTGTAGTACCACCCATAAAGTCAATCTAAAAGATATCGCTAATGTTTACCGAGGACAAAGTTACTGAAATTTTCTGTATTGCAGATGATTTTTGCAAATTATATGATGCAATGATGGCAAAATATACCGTGAAA
>ODAI011173928.1_pt1 | contig 44388 bp, 65 predicted proteins | sample 1539321 | NCBI WGS metagenome assembly ODAI01 (sample SAMN02144231, study PRJEB22623) | gut metagenome | biome: sheep rumen | host: Ovis aries | place: New Zealand
GGTAAGTCAACTGTCATTAATTCTCTTCGTTCTCATATTTGTTCTAATAATGATAGACAGGATAAAATTTTAGGTACTGCTAATCTTCAGTATAATGAAATTCGTTCTGAACTTAAACCTTATACTGAAGTTAATACTGATTTTGATAATATCTTTTATCTGTCATCTGAATTTGATGATCCTCTTTCAATGTATAATACATTTGATGCTTGCGCATTTATTGATAACGGTGGATGGGCAACTTCTCATGTAAGTAAAGGGCAAAGACTTCTTTATCAATTTGTTGACTATATGAAAAAGTACAGAGACAAGTTTGATAAAAATACTCTTATTGTTTTTGATGAAGTTGATACAGGATATGATCTTAATAATCAGATTACATTCTATAAACTTCTTCCTAAAATGTGCAAGAATTATGGATGTAAGTGTATTGTAATTACTCATTGTGCTATTCCTTTCATTTATGGAGATTATTCTATTTATAATATGAAGGAAAGAAAGTTTATTGATAATGGTAAAGAATATCTTGATAATATAATTAATTCAGTAAAATGAGCCCAACTAAAATTAATAGGCTTCTTAATGAAGCTCTGGAAAAGTATGGTAATATTGATATTATTCAATTGATTGACTATTACTGGCAAGATACATATGAAGGAAGTAATAATTGGAAAGTAAGAAAGAAACTTACTCTTCAAGATATTATAGATGCCAATCCAGATTCTACATTTCAACTTGATATTGATACTTGGCAGCCTTATGTAACTATTAGGGATATTCTTAAGTATCTTGAAAGTGAAGAAAAAGCTATTAATTATCTTCCAATTAAAGTATCTGTTTTTTATGAAGATTCTAAACAGAGAGCTGAAGAATTAAGGAAAGCACATCCTAAAGAAGAAGCAGATAAGAAAGCATTTTTAGAACATGCATTTTCATTATTTAATCCTTATAGTGAATCTTATAGAGCTATTAAGAAAATTTATGATATTTAATTATGGATAATAGAAAAGAAATTGAAATTTATAAGGCTATCTTAAGAATTGATGAAATTCAAGAGCCATTTAGTGAATTTGGACCAGATCATCCCAAGATTGGTGATTTAGTTAATCCTGATGATTATTTTTCAGACAAATTTACATATAAACTTGATAGACGTCCTGGTGGATGCTCGTGGACTTTGGAAGAAGTTCAATCTACATATTGGACTCTTGAAGGTGTCAGATGGGAAAATTTCACTAAGTATCTGAAATTTGAATCTGTTGGTAAAATTAGAGGTAGACGTAGATTTATGACATTCAAAAATCCATATAAGTTTACTGCTGAAATTGTTGATATGCCTGAAAAGGCTAGACTTATTATTGATTATAAGAATGGTAAATATACCCTTCTTGAACTTCTTCAGATTTTTAAAGAAAAGGGATATCATTCAAGAATTCATTTTAAATCAATCCTTTTCGATATTGATGGTGATGAATATCTTCAGGCTATGACAGAACTTAAAAATGAAAAAAATTAATTATTATGGCAGTTTGGAAATCTTTTGAAGAATTTTGGGAAAATTCACATATTCTTGATACTGATGCATTTAGATGTATAGCTGAAACTTATGGATTTACAAAAGATAATGTACCTGAAGCATTACAAAGTTGGGCTAGAACCATATGGGCGTTATCTGGAATTGATGGATATAATGCTGGACGAAAATCTGGATATGATGATTGTGATGAAAGTTGGAAAGTAATTCTTGATGTAGTTGCTATTCTATTAAGAGGAAACGGAGACCAGAAGATTAATGATGAAGTTATTAAAGTATTAAAAAATAAATAATATGTGGAAGGAACTTTGGAGTTTAGTAAAGATTGTAGCAACTGGTGTAGCATCTAGTTTAATTGCTGCAAAAATTATTGAAAAAGTGAAGAAATAGTTTCTATATTAAAAATTGGAAGAAACATTTATTATTAATTACAATCTGGAGTAATTCAGATTGAGCAACTAAAAATATTTTAAAACATAATTATTATGAGCAACAAAAGAACTTGTGGTATCGACTTGGGTACCAGTACGCTTTGCGTAGCAATTACCGAAAATGGTAAGTCAAAGGTTATTGAAAACAATGAAGGTCGCAGAACTACTCCTTCTATGGTCTATTTGAAGGGTGATGAACGTAAGATTGGTGATTCTGCCAAACGTTCTGCGATTATGAATCCAAAAAATACAGTTAATTTGATTAAGCGATTCATGGGTGTTGAATATTCTGATGCTGATGCTCAGAAGACTATGAAGAGTGTTACCTATGAAGTTGTTAATGATGGCGGTCGTCCTCGTGTAAAGATTGACGGCAAGACTTATACTCCTGAACAGATTTCTGCAATGTATCTCGAGCATATGGTTAAGATTGCAGAGGGTTATTACAACGAGCCTGTTAAGGATGTTGTTATTACTTGCCCTGCATGGTATAACGATGTTCAGAGAAATGCAGTTAAGACTGCAGGTGAACTTGCTGGTCTTAATGTTCTCCGTGTAATCAACGAGCCTACAGCTGCAATTCTTTCTTCTGATATTGATGTAAAGAATGGTTCAAAGATTGTTATGGTTAATGACCTCGGTGGTGGTACTGAAGATGTAAGTATCTGTGAGGTTTCTGACGGCGTTATTGAGGTTCTTGCATCCTTCGGTGATGTATTCCTTGGTGGTAGTAACTATGATAAGGCAGTTACAGACTGGATTGTTGAGGAATTTAAGAAGAGTAATGGTTGCGATCTTTCTAAGGATCACATGGCAATGGCTCGTGTAATTGAAGCTGCTGAAAGAGCAAAGTGCGAACTTTCTTCAACTACCTCTACTGAAATTAATCTTCCTTATATCACTACTCTTGATGGTGTTCCTCAGATGCTTGTTATGACTTTGACTCGTGCAAAGTTTGAATCTCTTACTGCTGACCTTACTCAAAAGGTTGTTGATTGTGCTAAGCAGGCTCTTGCTAAGGCTGGTAAGACTTATGCACAGCTTGATGAAATCCTTTTGATTGGTGGTTCTTCTCGTATTCCTGCTGTTCAGGAAGCCCTTGCTAAGGAGTTTGGTAAGCCTCTTAACAAGACTGCAAACTTTGATGAGGCAGTTGCCCTTGGTGCTGCTAAGCAGGCAAACACCATCGTCGGTGGTGAAGGTTCTGAAGATGCAGTTCTTCTTCTTGATGTAACTCCTATTTCTCTTGGTATTGAGACTATGGGTGAGGTTATGACCACACTTATTCCTGCTAATACTACAATTCCTACTTCTAAGACTCAGGTATTTACCACCGCTGTTGATAATCAGCCTGCTGTAAGCATCGTTGTTCTTCAGGGTGAGCGTCCTATGAGTAAGGATAATAAGGTAATCGGTCGTTTCGACCTTGATGGTATTGCACCTGCTCCTCGTGGTGTTCCTCAGATTGAGGTTAAGTTTGATATTGATGCTAATGGTATTCTTAGTGTTTCTGCAACTGACCTTGCAACTAAGAAGGAACAACATATCACTATTAACAATCAGAATTCACTCTCTAAGGAAGAGATTGAAAAGATTAAGGCTGATGCTGAGAAGTTCAAGGCTGAGGATGAAAAGAAGATGAAGGAGATTGAGGAGCTCAATCAGATGGAGACCTTCGCATTCCAGGTAAAGAATACTCTTGAAGGCGAGCAGTTCAAGGATAAGATCACTGAGGACCAGAAGAATGAGATTAAACCTCTTCTTGCTGAACTTGAAGAAAAGTTGAAGACTCGTAATCTTGATGAGATTCGTCCTGCAAAGGAAAATCTTGAAAAGGTATTCCAGCCTATAATCACCAAGATTTATCAGGAAGCTGCAGCCGCAGCTAAGTCTCAGGATGGTGCAGGAACTACACCTGAAGGTGGAGCAAATCCTTTTGAAAATACAAGCGGTAATCCTTTTGGAGAAGCTCCTAAGGAGTAATCATATATAGAGTGAGAGGATTACAAAGGGAGGAGGAAACTCCTCCCTTTTTTGAATTTATAAAAACATTTTCTATATTTGTTATAGATAAATAAAAGATATATGGCAAGTAAAGATTATTACAAGATTCTTGGTATTAATAAGAATGCATCTGAAGATGAAATTAAAAAGGCTTATAAAAAGCTCGCGCTTCAGTGGCATCCTGATAGACATGCTAATGAGTCTGAAGACAAGAAAAAAGAAGCAGAAGAAAAGTTTAAGGAAATTGCTGAAGCATATTCAGTATTATCTGACCCAGAGAAGAAGCGTAAGTATGATACTTATGGTTCTGTTGATGATATTCCAGATTTCTCTAGTGGTTTCGGCGGATTCCCTGGTGGTTTCCATTTCGGTGGAATGGATATGGACCCTGATGATATTTTTAATATGTTCAGAGGCAGAGGTAGTAGACGAAGTGGTGCTGAAAGACATGAACCTGGTGCTACTATTAATTTTCAAATGGGTGTTGATATTAACGACATCTATAATGGTGGTTCAAGAGATATTGAATATGATATTGAAACTCGTTGTGGACACTGTGGTGGACAAGGCGGTCATGGTATAAAGACCTGTCCTCATTGTCATGGTTCTGGAATGATTTCTGAAACTCGTTCTAATGGTTGGCAGACTATTTCAACATCTAGACCTTGTCCTTATTGTCATGGTAAAGGAACTGTTGTTGAGGAAGTATGTAAGGAATGCGGTGGAACTGGTGTAAAGAAAGAACATAAGAAAGTAAATGTAACTATTCCTAAGGGTGTTCAGAATGGAGATACCATTAAAATTGCAAATGGCGGTTATGAAAGTCGTGATCCTCAGGGTGTAAATGGAGATTTGATTGTTACATTCGTTTATGATTTTGACCAGTCAAAATATAGAGTAAACGGAAGTACTCTTTATGAACTTGTAGATGTTCCTTATTATGATGTTATTCTCGGTGTTGAAAAGGAGATTATATTACCTAATAAGGAGAAGATTAATGTTAAAATTCCTAAGTGTAGTAAGGATGGACAGCAAGTTATGGTTCCTGGTAAAGGTTTGAATCATGGTAACTATATTCTTGTTGTTAATGTAAAATATCCTTCTGCTATCAGCTCAAAGGAAGAAGAGGCTCTTGAAAAGATTCGTAAAATTCATAAGTAATGGATAATACATTATCATTTTTAAATTTAAACGGTATTGTAAATAGACCTACTTATTCAAAACAAGAAAGAATAAATTTAGGATGTGAACAAGAAAGAGAATTTGCACGATATTTATGTAAACAAGGTAATTTAGATGCAAGGAGATTTAAAGATAATAATCCAAATTTAGATAATAAATATGATTTAACACATGGAGATGTAGGAATATTTATTAATAATGAAATTATTTTTTATTATGATTTAAAGTTAGCAGAATTTGGTCAAAATCCAAATTATTATGGAGCAATTACAATTCATTCAATTATTCGTTTTACTTGTGATGATAAACATTTTTATGTTTGCTCAAAGTCTGACGGTAGCGATTTTTGTGTAATATCTTCAAAGTCTGCTAAAAAATATTTTCATGATACACCTAAATGTTTATGTACATCAAAAAGTCCTGAAAGAGATAAATATATTATTACTAATTTTCAACCTGAGATAAAGGAAATGATATTAAGTAAATATATGTATAATAAATATGGGAATATATCTGCGCTTGATATTGTTATGTCAAAAGAATATCCTGAAATTGCAATAAATAAATCTATATTAATTATATAAGTAAATATTTAATATGACTAATTTAGCACAAAAATGTTGGGCAGCTGTAAACAAAAATGGATTTTTAGTTTTATTTACTGAACAGCCTAAAAGAAATACTGAGACTGGAAAATGGGAAGGCCCTATGTATGTTAATTCAGTTTTGTATAAAGCTATCAAAGAAATTTTTGATAAGGTTAAGTTTAATTGGGAAAAAGAACCTGAGTATTTTGAATTTGAAAAGAATTAAGTATTATGAAAGCAATTGTTAAAAATACTGGTGAATCTGTAAATGTGGAGAAGGTTCCTATTTATGTTGATGAGATGACTTCTTATTTTGTTTATGAGAATAAGGAGACACATGAACAGTATAAGTACGCTGAATTAACTTTTAATATTAAATAGGATGTGCGAATTTTGTGATGAAATAAAATACAATCAAATTTGTTCCTACGATAATGGTTGTGGAAATAATGAAAGATTCGGGATAGGTGTAAGTGCATGGTGTGGTATTAGAGGTAATATGCTTTTATTGGAAGGAGGTGGCCATCGTTGGACTAGAGCAGATGATTATTATGAAGCAGAAGGTCTTGATATAGATGGAGAAAGCGCTGTAAGAGAAGCTCCGGGAATTGCTAAACTTAATTTCTGTCCATTCTGTGGAAAGAAGTTAACAGATAAAACATATGAAAATGAAGTAGCTAAAAGAGAACTCCCTGTAATTGAGAAGCAACTTGATTATCTTAATAGTTTAACATCTTATTATGGATGTGTAATTAGAATTCAAGAATATGAAAAGGATGTTACTAAATTAAAGGATAAAGCTGCTATTTTTATTCCTGTTTTTTCAGAATCAAGATGCGATATTGTTACATATTATTCAACTAGTAGAAGTCTTGCTGTATTTGATTATGAAGGAATGTTACCTTTTGATTTAAGAAGTAAATGGGATATGTCTAAGATATTGCCTTACTCTAAAGAAGATTTCTTTACTTTAGGAAATAGAGAGTTTCATTCTTGCTGGGGTGGTTATGAAAGACATACGGGAATGATGCTGCTTAATAACATTGAAGATATTGAAGATTTATTTGATTCAATTACAGAATATAATCAAAAGTGGAAATGGAATAGAGATAAGTCGTTAAAGGAAATAAAGCAGTTCCATAATGATATTCTTGATCAAATTACTAAACTTAAAAATAGAAAAATTGAAATAGAAAAATCATTAAATGAAACTATATAAAAGATTAATATTTGGAGATTTTCATGGGCATTTTGATAGTCTTAACCAGATTTATCAAGATGAGAAACCTTATAGTGTAATTCACCTTGGAGATTACTTTGATAATTTTCATGATACAGTAGATAGTATAAAAGAAGCATTTACTAATTTACTTAATCTTAGAAATGAACATCTTTCAGATATTAAAAATGGTGATTTTACACTTCTTTTAGGTAATCATGAGTATCATTATCTTCAATATGGTCTTGAAAAATATTCTGGTTATAATACTGGGTATGATATTTGGGCGCATCAACAATTAAAGGAGTTGTGGGATAATCATATCCTTAAGTTAGTTGAATATGATTATACTTCTAAAACATTATATTCTCATGCAGGAGTTACAAATACTTGGCTTAAAGAGAATAGAATGGATGGAATAGAATTGCAATATCTTAATGAAGTTAATCTATTCAATCTTAGATTTACATATGCTGGTGGTGGTGATTGGTATGGTGATAGTGTATATTCATCTCCTATTTGGGTAAGACCTAATGCATTACTTAGTGATATGTATAAGGATGAAGAAGGTATACAATGGACTCAGATTGTAGGTCATACACACGAAACAACTCCTACTGTATATTATGAAAAGAATAATAGAGTTGGTTATCCAAGAGCTACTGATTATAATTATATCAATGCTTGTGAACTTAAACCTGTACTTTATGTAATGGATTGTATGCCTAAATATTATATAAGAGAAATGATAACTATTGATGGAGAAGTAAAATCAAGAGAAATAGTTAAGAATGATAAATATAAATTATATGAACATAAAAAATATTAAATATAATATATGGGTAGAGGTTCTTGTAGTTTAAATCCTGATTCGCCAGAATATGCTGGTATGTGTTATTCATGTGAACATTATTATGATTATGGACCAGTAGCTGGCAGATGGGGTTATAATGGTAAATGTAAAGTTGATGGACATGAAACTGATGCTCTTGTAAAATGTAAAATCAATAAATATAAAAAGTATGAATAATAAATTTCCAAGGTTTGCTTCAAAAGAACAAACTATTAATATATTAAGTATTATCAATAATGAAGATTTATCTAAGCTAAGCGATAGAATTAGCGTTGATAATATTACTGTTGGAGATATATTTAATTATCTTCCACATTCAATTACTTATAATGGGCATCGCGGTGATTTATCAATTTCAGTTGTTGATATTGCATATTTTAGCGTTGGTGGCGGTTGGGAACATGTTCTTGTTCATTTTGAACCTATTCCAGTAGATGGAGATATTTTTGATGCTTTCATTAGTATGCTTGAATGGTTAAAAGAAAATAAATTAATATAAACATATGATACCTTTAGAGATTTATTGGTCAATTAGTGATATTATTGGATTAAGTGTTTTTGGACTTTTTGTTCTTGGGGCAATTTTATATGGCTTAATTAAAGTATTTTTATCTTTATGGGATAGAATCTTTAAGTGGAAAGCATACACATCCGTTTTTACTGATGCCCCTCAAATGTTACTTGATAGAAAATGGGGAGTAAAGTATAAAAAACATTTTTGGAATAATTGGAAGATTTATAAAGAAGAAGGTAGAAAATATTCTACAGATTATTTAGCATCTGAAGCGGATAGAATAGCGGCAAAAATTAGAAAGGGAGAAATTAAAGTATGATAGATAAGATTATATTTCTTGATGTTGATGGGGTAATTAATTCAGATCAATTTACAAGGTGGTGTCGTGATAATAAAGAATTTTTAAAAGAAGGCGGAAGTAATCATATTTCACCTTGGCTTGTTAAAAAAGTTCTTAATATTTGCGAAGCTACTGGCGCAAGTATAGTTATGTCATCATCATGGAGATTATGGTCTTTAGGACAAACATTAAAGAATCTTTCATCTAAACGAGATCTTAGACCTATACTTGAAAAACTTGTAGGTATTACTCAAAGAACTGATGACAGATTTAGAGGACAAGAAATAAAGAACTTTTTGGAATGTTGTAAGAAAGGATATTTCTATACTGACATAGGCGAACAATTATCTGATGAAAGATATACATTTTCTAAAGAACCTAAATATGTCATTATTGATGATGATAATGATATGCTTGATGAACAACTTCCATTTTTTGTTCAAACAGATTTCTTAGTTGGAATAACAGATGAAGATGTAAATAAAGCAATAAAAATTTTAAATGGAGCTGATTAATCAGTTCCATTTTTTCTATATTAAATTAAATCTATTTGACTAATTATGAATATTAAAGATGCTGTAAAATTGCTTACTACATTAAGCGAAATTTATCCAGATGCTAAAATTACTTTTGCAAATAATAAAGTAGATGTTCAAACAATTGTATATGATGTAAAATCAAATTCAGTAAATATTAGATGAATATATTTAAACAATTATTTTGCAAACATGAATATGAATTTTTAGATAATATACCTGGTCCACAAAGGCAATTCAGAGGTTGGAATTGTACAGTATATAAATGTAAAAAATGTGGTAGTGAAAAATATTATAAAGATTACATATATAAAAAATATGATTGGGATAAATTAGCAGAAAATGTAAAAATACGAATGCGATATGAGTAAAGCAAAAATTAAAGAAAAAGATAATTTTATATGGTCTTGCAATAAACCATCTGTAAGAGATGGATTGACAAAATGCGATGGAGATTGTTGTCATTGTGAACATCATTTCTTAAAAGATTTAAATCACCCTGAATTATATGAACAAGAAGGTTCATTACAAATGGTAATGAATATCTATAAGAAAACATTAACATATGAATTGGAAAAGATAAAAGTAAATGATGATGGAACAACAACTCATTTGCATTCTGATGCATTTTTAGAAGAACATCCTGAAAGAAGAGCTTCCCCAGAATTTACTGAGGAAGAGGAAAATGAACAATTAAAATTTATTGCTGCGGCAGCTAAAATATTTTAATTATGATTAATTATCAAAACTTAGCAGATTCTGTAGAATTTTATAAGAATTGCGGATATGTTCCAATTGAAGTACCTTGGACTGTATCTGAATATGTTGACAATATTACAAAACCAGCAGATAGAATTCATTATCAATTAAAACATAATAACAAATGTTTGATTGCAAGTGGTGAACAAGGATTCTTATATTTGTATTTAAAAGATTATCTTCCACTTGGTAAATTTCAAACAATTACTCCTTGTTTTAGAGATGAACCTTATGATTTGTATCATGAAAAATGTTTTATGAAAAATGAATTAATCATTACTGATGATACTTCAGATATAATGTTAAATAAAATTATTGATGATGCACGAGCATTTTATTCAAAAATCATTGGCTGTCCTATTGAAGAATTAGAAATTGTAAACACAAGTACAGATTTTGAAATATCATTAGATATTAATTTTAAAGATGTTGAATTAGGTTCTTACGGTATTAGAGAAACAGAATTCATTAAATGGATTTATGGGACTGGCTGTGCAGAACCAAGATTAAGCAAATGTAAAGATTTATGGAAGAAAACACAGGTTACCATGTAAGAGAAATTCCAAAAGGTGTTTTAGGTGAATTCTCAAAAATAGTTGAAGAATATACTGAACTTCTTGATGCACATGAACAAAATAGTAATGTTCTTGAAATATGTGAACTTACAGATTTAATAGGCGCTATAAGATATTATGCTGGAAATAAATTTAATCTTTCTCTTGATGATTTAATTAAGTTTTCTATGCAAACTGAAAATGCCTTTAAAAATGGCAAACGATAAATATAAGTAATTAAGTAATGAATATATTAAATAGAGATAATATTGATTGGGAAACTCTTGTAGCTCAATTATTATGGCATCAGGTTGTATATCATAAAAACGAATATAGCGGTTATGATATTATTACAGATTATAAAGTACTTCCAGATTGGTGTAAAGATAATCCTGAATATGCATATCCAAGAGGAAATAAACCAGGAGATATTGTCAGAGATATAAGATTTTTATCATATTGGATTGGACCATCAAGACAATTAACTTGGAAAGAATTAACATTAGCTCTTGGTTTTTGGAAAGATCATCTTCTTCATGATTATCATGATTGCAGTATATGTTCTCAAAGAAAAGATTGTAAAGCTTACTTTAAAGATGATAAAGACCAAGAAAGATGTTCAGGATGGATGGAAGAACATGGGAAGCCAAATGATGAAGAAGAATATAAAAAGTTTATAGATAATTTACTTACTACAAATTCTCAAGGAAGTATATCTGTTGATTTAGATAACATAGGAGATGAAGAATTAGAAACTATATTAAAGACACTTAATGTAAGTAAAGAAGAACTAAAAAATATGATATCCAAGTTACATGTATAAAAATAAGTTGAATAGACAATGGAACCCATGTGAAATATGTAAGTGGGGTAGTAATAAAACAACACAAGAAGAATTTAATCAGCATTGTGAAAAATGTAATGAATTAGCTTCAGAATGGGAAGAATCAAATGAATTTAAACAATTTAAAGTAGGTGTTGAAATTTCTAAAGCTATTAAAGATATTCAAAAGAAATCAGAAGAAGTTGAAAAATTAAAAAAATATCCTTTACTTTTAATGGCATCTCCAGAAGTAACTGAAGAAATTTTAAATATGAATGAAGAAGCTAATAAAAAAGGAATACGATTTATAAATATTAATGATTATAATGAGTTAAATACATATAAAGATAAAAAATATTTTGAATTATATGTTCTTCTTTGTCCTAATACAATAGACTTTAGAGATTGTATTTATAAGGATGATTGGATAATGGAGAATATGAAGGTATTCACAGTATATCATGAACTTGGTAGTAAATATTTAATAAATAGTGATCCATTTCAAGATAGTAAAAAGAAACAAAAAGAAATTCTTGATATTAAATTAGATAGAAGATTTGATCAAATACCATTAAAAATTCAATCTGATTATATTATACCTATTGTTCCTATGAGTATATCAGAACCTATTATAGTTAATAAGGATGTTTTATTACCTTAAATTTGTAAATTCAAGGATGAATAATCCTTGAATTTTTTTATTTATGTACTATATTAATAATGTAATTAAACAACAAATATTATGAAATACGAAATCTATCAGCTTGATTTTAACAACGAATCTGTTAAAAAGTATCGTAAGATGTTTGCTAGCTGGGACATTCTGATTAAATGTACTAACGGATTTAATTTTCAGGAATATAAGAAGGTTTACGAAGGTGAAACCAATCTTGATGAAAAGTTCGATGATATTGATATTCTTGAGAATCTTTTTAATAAGTTTAATCTTAATCATCCTGAAGATTTCCGCGGTCACAGTCTTTCTGTTTCGGATGTAGTTATCCTGGGAGATAAGATGTATTATTGCGACGGTTTTGGTTGGAAAGCAATACTTTAATAAATGAAATATTTAGGAGATAAATATAAAATTAAGAACTTCGCATACGAACGTGACGATCTTGAAAAGTTAACGACTGAACAACTTATCAGTTTTATTCGTCATATTGGTACATGGCATAGAACATATTTTCGTGATTATCATTATGATGATGACTATGAAGCAAGATTTAAAGAATATATAGATAAGTATGTTCTTGTTCGCGAAATATGGCCTGATAATTATCCTATTGAATATTACTGGGCTGATGAGGAAGTACTTAGAGAAATTTTAAAGACTCGTCCAAACATTCCAAATAAGATTCAAAGAAAAAATATGATTAAGAAAAAAATCAGTGAAAACAAACGTCATACAAAACGACACTTATTATATTCCAAATAAATTAATAGAACCATATTTTGTAAAAACTGATGGCAATTATATTTATATATGTTTTGATAAACCAAAAGAACATATATTAGATACAAAATATACTGATGATAATAAAATATGGTTTTCTTTATTTAGAAATAATAATGCTTTACAAATACTGATATGAGTGAAGAAAATGAAAAGATTCATCCTATACACGTAGAATCTGATAGAGAATTTTGGGGTATTGTTTCTGCTATGCCAGATAAATCATATGTATTAATTGAAAATTTATCAAAGGGTTATACGAAAGTATTATATTATGATCATGGTTGAAACAGAAGCTGCACAAAAAGTTCTTGATACAATTTATGCCGAATTAATAGCAATAAATTCTAATAAACCAAGAAATGATGAAGAATTATGGTTTATTTTACGAAAATCTTTGAATAATTAGAAATAAAAAATCTATTATATACTGTAAACACAAACAAATATATAAAAACAAAACAATTATGAGCAAAATTAATCCTACTGTAAAACCAACTCCTAAGATGGACACTACCACTAGAGTCGCTGGTGGTTTCGGTATGGCGGCAGCTATACAGAGCAATATTGCACTTTTGAGACGTGCTGTTCTTGCTAATCTCCTTTGGGAAGATGTAGCTTATATGGACGGTAAGTCTGTTGCAAATGAAATCAAGAGATTGATTCCGCTTTGTGACGCTGGTGATGTTTACAATCTTTGCCGTGAAGCAAGACTTGTACAGAAGCTTCGTCATACTCCTCTCTTCATCGCAGTTGAGATGTGTAAGTACGAGAACACTCGTCAGTTCGTAGATAAGCTTCTTCCAGAAATTATCACCCGTGCTGATATGCTTACAGACTTCGTTGCTCTTTACTGGGCAGAAAACAAAAAGGGTGCACCTCTTTGTAACAAAGCAAAGAAGGGTCTTGCTGAGGCATTCCACAACTTTAACGAATACAAATTCGCTAAGTATGACCGTGACGCTGAAGTAAAGCTTCGTGACGTTATGTTCCTTTGCCACCCTCGTCCTAACAACAGATACGAAGAGGAACTTTTCAAGAAGATTGCAGATAGAACTCTTGCAACTCCTGATACTTGGGAAGTATCACTTTCTGCTGGTAAGGATAAGAAGGAAACTTGGACCAGACTTATTACTGAAGGTAAGCTTGGTGGAAAGGCAACTCTTATGAACCTCAGAAACATGATGCAGGCTAGCGTCGATAGAAAGGTTATTAATGAAGGACTTATGAACCTTAACGGTACTATGCTTCTTCCTCTTGACTTCCTTAAGGCTGCAAGATATGCTCCTGAGTTCAGTACTCAGATTTCTGATGCAATGATTGAGTCTTACAAGAACCTTCCTAAGCTTCCTGGACGTACTCTATTTATCGTAGACGTATCTGGTTCTATGGGTAGCCTTACATCTTCTGGTTCTAACTTCAGTAGACTTGATGAGGCTTGTGCAATGGCTATGCTTGCAGCTAACCAGTGTGAAGACTTCGAACTTGTTGCTACTGCTGGTAACGACGGTACCAGAATTCAGGCTTCTGAGTGGATTAAGTATCCTAAGAAAGGCTTTGACCTTGCAAAGCAGATTACTGCTACAAGCAACAACATTGGTTGGGGTGGTATTTTCACTCGTCAGTGCCTTAATTGGTGCAAGGATAACAAGGCACTTTATGGAAAGGGATTTGACAGAGTAATCATCTTCTCTGACTCTCAGGACTGTGATAACTCTCGTGCTCTTCCTGAACCTTTCGGAAAGTACAACTACATTTGCGATATTTCTGCTCACACCAAGGGTGTAAATTATCGCGGTGTATGGACAGCTGAAATCAGCGGTTGGAGTGAGCACTTCCTTACTTACATCGCAGCATACGAAGGTATTGAAAATACTTTTGAGGATCTTAACTAATTGGATTGGAGAACATTAGTTCTCCAATCCTTTTTAAATTTTTTAATTATGAATAAAGCAGACATTGAAAACATTAATAATGAATTGAAGAAGCGTCGTGCTTCCAATTATAAATGGAATGAAAAAGGAGATTTAACCAAAGATGAGGTTATGCTCCGTACTACTAAAGAATTACAGCAACTTATTGATGATTTTAAAAATAATGAAACAAAGACAGCTGCTGATAAAGTTAAAAAAATAGTTGATGAATTATTTGCTAAATATGGCGAGGAAGGTGATAATATGATTGTATTCAGCGCAGCATATGTTCCTGAACGTACAACATATGAATGTGATGAACCACTTGCCAATATTAATTTTAATTGGACAGAATATAATAAACTTTATCTTCCTATTTGTCGTAATTGGGAATGCGCAAGTTATTGGGACCGTAAGGACAGAGATGCAAAGGAACTTGCAGAATGGGATAAGAAATGGGAAGAATATTATAATGATATTGAACGCCTGAAGAAAGAAATTTATAAGATTAAAGAAATTGTTCCGGCGGAAGAACTTTGGGAAGATGACAATGATGCTCTTAATGACTTATGGTATGGCGTCGTTGGTATTATGAAAGATTATAAAGTAGTATCATTTGTTATTCGTGATGATGGTATGCTATGTGATGAGGATAGCTATCAGTCTTTTAACAATAGTATTGATTACGAACTTTAATATAGCCCCCGCGATTGGGTTCTTAAATCGCATTCATAATGTTTGTTTTGTTTTACAACAAATGCAGCACGATGAGATATCGTGCTGCATTTACTTTTTATATATAATGTATTATATGTATCTTTTAATTTTTTCCTTTATACATTTTTGTTCTTTACTTGAAAGGTTTATAGTATATTTATCTTTCATTTCATTATCTTGAGTTAATAAATAAATACCAGATATTGTATTTGTGCCTTTAGCAAAATCATAAAGAACTCCTTTTCTTGATAATACATAATGATTACCGTACATTTCTCCATTATCTCCAGAATCATTTAATTTCTTAACAGCTATTGGAGAATAATCAATACTACAATCATACATAGAATCAAAAACATTTGGAAACTGTTTAATTATACTTCTACATGTTTTTTCACAATTTCCAAATTTCTGTTTATCTATACATTCTTCCCAATTAGATACTTTTGCTTTCTTAATTAAAAAATTCTTAATAGCATCTATATCTAATGAATTTAATGTAGATTCAATTATATATTCATTTAATGCTTTCATTAATTCTCTTTCTTTACAATTGTTTCAATGGCAGGACCAGTTATTACTAATTAATCATTGAATAAAGATTTTAAATTTGGTCTTTGATATTCATCTTTTTGTTTAGGAAATACTCCTTCTTCATTAATAGTCATTATACAATATGAAGGATACATATTTAGCCAACCACTTTCTGAATAATATTTTTGACCATTATATACAAAGCAATGTCCCCAAAGTGTACCTTCAAATTCACCATTACCTAATTCTTTTACATCTGGCCAATTATTTGGATTAGGATTAATATCCATGCTTTCATTAATAAATGTTATAATGTCTTTCATTAATTTTCATTAATAATTTTTTTAGCAGATTCATAAAAATCTGATATGTCAATTTCTTTTCCGAAAGAAAAATCACTATCTTTAAGTTGTCCAGTTAAAACATTTGCAATAAATGAAGAACTATCTGCATGTGCAGGGGCATTAGGATCATCTAAATCTCTAGTAAGTTCATCCTGAAGTTCGTCTTCATCTAATCCCTTATAATCATTCATATTAATATTTATCTTAAGAATATCAAGATACTTTTCAATTAATTCTTTTATAGTATCTGCATGTCCAACAATATCTTTTTCAGGATTAAAAGATTCAAAATCATCTGGGGCTGTAGATATTCCCATTAACATATCTATTGTTTCAGCACAGTGAAGTATTTTTCCTCTATAGTAATCTTTAAAAATACAATACTTAGCATTTGGAATTTCAAATGTTCTCCAAACCTCATCCTTCATTTTACCGCTATCATAATCATATTTAGGCATCTTAACAGTAATTGTATCTACTGATAATTCACTATCTTTTGTTAAGTGTAGTTTTTCTTTTATAATATAATCTCTTAAACTTTTCATAAGTTAATTAAATGATTTTTTAAACCAAGATTTCATATCATCAAAATCTTTATCTTCAATTTTATAAATATAATCAACATCATCCTCTTTCCAATCCCCAATTGCTACTCTTGCAAAGAATTCTGAACTATCAGCTGTTCCTTCACGTACATCATCAATTAATTCAAAAGCTTCTTCATAATTTTTACAATTAAATGCTTTCATAGGTAAATTTAACTTATTAAAGTACCATTTAATTATTTCATCTAAATCATCTGATGCGTAATAAATTTTCTTTTCAGGATCCCAATCTTCATAATCTCCTTGGAAATATATAAATTCCCCAATCATATCTCCTAATCCAGCAAAATGCATTAAATTACCTCTGTAAGTATCACAATATACTACAAATTTCTTTTTAGGAATTTCTAAAGTTTTCCATGTATCATTTATATCTGTAATTTCTCCTTCTTCAGATTTTGGAATTTCAATTTTTACTTTTTCATCAATATGAAAATCTTTATTAAGATGAAGTTTTTCTTGTATTAAATAATCATATAATGATTTCATAAATATATTAATTGATTTAATTATTCTGGAAAATATGATGAACCAAAATTATTTTGTTCTACAAAATGAGGCCAATTTAATAAATCTTCTTCATCAATATTTAAATAATCTAATTCTGATTCTGGCCAATCTCCTAATTTAACATTAGCAAAGAATTCAGCAGAATCATAACAAGGTTTTTTATGTTTATCCCAATATTCTTCAACATAACTTACTATACCGCCAAATTCTTTCATTTTTAATATAGCTTTCAATCCTAATTTATTAACATACCAATTAAATGCTTCTTTTAAGTTATCTGATTGATATAATATATACTTTTCATCTGTAGGATCAAAATCTTCCCAATCATTTTGAAATATTACTAACTGTATTAAAAAATCTCCTAATTCTCCGAAATGTAATAAATTAGAATGATATGCATCTGCATAAATTATCCATTTTTTAAAAGTATCTAATGGAAATACTTTCCAAATTTTACCAGATAATTCTGTATTGTCATTAATTGCTTCAGGAATTTTTATTTCTTCATTAACTTTTATCTTATTATTTAAATGAAGTTTTTCCTGAATTAAATAATCATGTAATGATTTCATTAATGTACTATATTAAATTTATATATAAAAATAACAATGAGTAATCATATATTTGTTGAAACAGAACCAATATCTGCAAAAATTGCTCCTAAAATTCAACAAGAAATAATTGATAAAATACTTCAAAGATTTCCTGAACTTGGTATATTACCAATAGGTTCAGTTGGAAAAAAGAAAGATGATGATTTCAATGGAGATATTGATATAGCTATTCTTTGTAATAATATTGATGAATTACAATGGATGGTTAAAGAAGTATTTGGTTATTTAGATTCATATACAATTGAATCATATTATATCATTTCAATAAAATATCCATATGAATATGAAGGAATGAAAAAATATGTTCAATGTGATTTTATGATAATGTGGGATAAAGAATATACTGCTTTTAGATATTATTGTCCAGATTATAGAAAAGATGAATCTCATTATAAAGTAGGAGCAAAGATAATGTTTGCTAATATGATTCTTAATCATTGTTTAGAAAAGAATCAAAATTTACCTGAAGGACAATTAGGAAAATTTGATTTTCGTCCTACTGCATTATATAGATGGGTTTATGATATAAAGAATTTATTATATAAAGAAGAATATGTAACTTCAAATCCTAAAGAAATTGCAAGTTATGCATTTAAAGATTCTGATGTAAATCATTTTAATTCTGTAGAAACATTATGGGCTGCTGTTCATGATTCTGATGTGTTCAAATATATTGAACAGACACCAATTATTGAACAGAATTTCTTTAGAAACTGTTTTAGAAAAGGTTGGACAAGTATTATTCCAGAGAATTTTAAGTTAGAATATAATACAAATGAAGAAATCTGGAAAATAATAAATGCACAACAATTGATAAATAAAATAAATGAATTAGGACAACAAGGAAAAGAAATATAAAAGGGGCTTATTTAAAGCCCCTTAATTTCATCATTAGAGATGTTTTGAACCATCTAGATGAACATTAAATATTGATTATATATAGTATATTATCTCATCCAAGAATCTTGATATCTAAAGCCATTATTAAAGGAAGAAATTATATCTTCCATTTTCTTTAGTCTAAAATCTACTAATGTAAATCTATTAGTAAATTCAGCAGGATTATTTTTTAATTCAATAATATCTTTTCTTAAATCCGCTATTTCTTTATATAACTCTGTAACTCCTTCAGCACTTTTATTTATACTATCATTTCTCTTTTTAATTTCTAAAAATGCCCATATACAACAGCCTGAAGATATTACACTCATTAATAATATGATAATTAATAATGTTATCATTTCTGAAGAAGTTCCTTTATTTTTTTCTGTTTATCCTGTTTTTCCTTTTCACGTTGTTGTTCTTTCTTAAGTTCTTCTTTTATTCTTTTTCTTTCAAGTTCTTCCTCCTTCTCTTTCTCTATTCTATCTCTTTCTTCTATTTCTTTCTGTATTTTCTTTTTATTAAATAATCTATAAAAGAACTTTCCTAAAGGAGTAGGTTCAACTTCCATTAAAATATAATTTCTTGGACATTCAATAATATCATCTAATCTTTTATTTAGATTTTCTACTTGTTTTTCAATGTTATCAAATCTCTTATTTATTTTTTCAATCTCATCATTAAGAGATGTTTGTACTAAATTAGTATTTAAAGTTATTTCTGCAATATTAGATTTAAGAGATGTAAAATAAGAATAAGAATAAAGATTACTTTTTTCTACATCAGATGATATTGTAGACATCTTTGTATTAATTGTATCACAAGAGCTAATACAATCATCTACTTTTTCTATTTTTCCATAAAGATATGAGAATGCAACAGATGCAGACTTTGACGTCTTTGTTACACTATTTTCTAACTTAGTGATACGGTCATTGATATCACTAACAATTTTCAATGAATCCATAATTTAACTTCTATATATAATCTAAATAAAAATAAAAAATGTCAATCATATAATTGACATTTTTCATAAAAAATTATAAAAAATTTTATTCTGGAAGATCATCCCAAATTGTTAAATCATCAGATTGTTTCTTTTCTTCCTTCTTATTCTTTCGTTCTAATTCTTTAATATTATCTTCCTTAATTTGTTCCATAAGTGGAATACTTTGAGTATTTCTCTGCTTACGAAGGAATCGTTCATTAGAATTATCTTGTTTTGAATACTTATCATATTCAAATCCTGTATGAATAATCTCTGGAATATCCTTCTTAATATCATCAAGTTTAAGTTTACCAGTATGAACAAAATCTTCAAGTTTAGAATAATCTTCTTCCTCAATCTTCTTTTTCATTTCATCTTCCAAAACCTGAATAAAGAATTCATGTGTATTTTCATTACCATAAATGTTCTTAAGAACATCCTTTCTTTGCCATCTTAATTCAAAAGGAGCTATTGTTACTTTACCTTGAATAGGACGACCTTGAATAATGATTACTTTCCAAAGTTCTTGAACTAATCTAAAGATTTCATTAATATATTCATCATCATCAACAACAAGACCTTCAATTGAGTTTGCATATTTAGTTGCATATTCAGCTTGCCAATTAAGTATATCAGTTGGTGTTACTGAAGGATTCTCTGTTGCAAATCTCTGTGCATCAACAACAAATTTAAGAATAGGAAAATCAAGTTTCTTCTTTTGTTTGTTATATTCAATATTTACGAACTTACGAATTCTCTCAAGTTTTGTATAATTTAATCTATTGTTCTTTTTATCAATACAAAAATCATATATCTCCTTAATTGTATCAATCGTATAGAATCTATATAATGAAGTTACAATTGGAACATTCTTTTCAAGAACTTCAAGGCTTTCAGCATACAATTCATTTTCACCTCTAACCTCTTTATATTCGTCATCCTTAAATAATGATACATTACCTTTTTGTATTTCTCTATAAAGATCAATATTATCATCAGTTATATGAGACAAGAATTTACGAACCTTTAATGTATTTTCATCCCAACGACGATGTTTTACTTCAGCTCTTGTTGCATCAAGTTTTTGTCTATTATCTTCAGGTATAATTCTTTCAAGTGTTATAGTATTTAACTTATAACCATAATATTGCATACCACATTTGATTACATTTAATTGTTTTGCGTAATCAGTATATCTTTCTTCAAATAATCTTAACTTATATGCAGTTTCATCAATATAATATTTACAATCTACTTCATCATATTTTAAGAACTTGTTTGCTGTTAACATTGAAAGAATAAGTGGATTATACTTTGATTCATCAAGGTTTCTTTCAATCATATCATTTGCAGTTCTAACTAAGTCTCTTGCAAATATAATTTCCTTTTCGTCAAGTCTTAAATCCAATCCTTTTGTTACATCCCAATCAATTAATGTACCCTTATAACTTCTTGGTAAGAACATTTTAACATACAAATCATTTCTTCTTAAACGATTAGCATACTGTTCAATATCTTGTGCAATAATTACATCATCAAAATATACATGAAATCTTTTACTGTCACATATATCAACACCTACTGAAAGATATGTTGTACATCCTATGATATCATTATTTCCAATTGATTTATTCTTATTGATGTTATCCATTGAATCATCACCATAATTACTCTTCTTATAATAAAAAGTATGCATCTGACGAGTAAAATCAGGGAATTCATCATTAACATTTTCAAATAGAATTTGCTGAACAATTGTAGTTACTTGTTCAAAATATGTTGTTCCTCTATTAGTTGGCCAAAGAACCTTTACATTATTATAAACATCCTTTGCCATTGAATATGCCATTTCATAAAGTTGTTCATATTCAGTTGGACACATATATGTTGCAAATTCCTTTATTCTTGTTTCTTCCTTTCTTACTTTAATATGAGTAATGTTTGGAAAGAATAATGTTTCAGCTGTTGGTGTTCCTGTCATCATAATTACTTTTGCTTTACAGTTTGCTAATCTTTGAATAGTTGGAGACATAACATCACGATATGAACTTGTAAATAATAGATGACTTTCATCAACAACAATATATTCAAAATCAGCAGCATCAATTTCCATTAAGTTAAGATGACTGAATTTATCAATAGTCATTGACATTGATTGATTACTTTTACAAAGTTCATCAAGAGTTGGTTTCTTACTTCCATAATAGTATAACCAATCAGATGTTGTTTCATCAAGTTCAATCTTTGATTTAATAATTGATGTAAAAGGTAATATAAGTAAAACTTTACTCTTAAAGGCTTTAATCATTTCAGTTTTACCATAACCTGCACCTGCTTCAAGAAGAGTAATCTTTGATAAGTTTCCAAGAATTTGTTCTTTAATATCGCTAAGATATTGATCTTTAGTTATGAATAAATTAATCTTCTTAGTATTTTCATTCAAGATTCTAATAGGATCATTATCATTTGATGTTTCATTAATAGTTTTATCTATTTCTTCAACATTCTTTTTAAATTCATCAATGTCTTCTTTTATTTCAATACTGAAACCATGCTTATCATTTAATTCTTTAATAGCCCATTTTGAAATTGGCTTCTTATGAATATAAGCAGTACGAACGTCACCTTTTAATTCTCGTTTATCTGTTCCAGAACATATTTCCATCATTATAGACAATGCTTTATCTTGTCCATATAATGCTGTTAATGTATTAGCTAATTGCCAACGTTGATTGTGCTTATAGTGAATAGGACCTTTTTCTTTTTTATAATCTCTATTATCAAGATTCTCAATATTTTCAATATCAATGTTATTTTCTTTATTAAATGTATCATTATCAAACCATTCCAACTTTGCAAATATTTGCTTTAAATCAGGATGTGTTATCCAATTGATAGATTCAATACCAGTATCAATTGCTGCTTCAAATGTTGCGTCAAGTCTAAGATCACGAAAACCTGTATTCATATATGCATTATCAGAAGCAATAAAGATACCTTGCTGTGGTTTACCCATAGCATTATCAAGATAAGATATTATATCATCTTTACTATATCCGAACTTATCAGCCCATTTAAGTAATATGATATAAATATAAGAATATTTTTGACGGAAATTACATCTAAATTCAATTCTTCTTGAATTTAACTCTCTTGAGATTGGAGTAATTTTTGTCCAAACATGTAATGACTTTTTAGATGATGATAAACATACACCTAAAAACCATTGAAACTTTTTAAGTTCATCAAATAAAATTGGTTTAAGACCATTTGCTATTCTATCATCCTTAATATCAATATCAATTATCTGTAGACCGTTCCACATATTATATGCTTGGTCTCCAATAGGACGGTGTGAATCTGCAGTTGAGAAAATAACCTTACGATTCTTTTTATCAACATTTGCATAATCCTTGTTATGCATTAAAGCAAATATATCATACCAGTTTACTACTATACCTTCAGTGTACCAAATTTTATCTGTTACAAGAGTTTCAATAAGTTGTAATTGGTCGTTTACGAATTGTCTTTGTTCTTCAAGTGGACATAAATCAAATCTAGCATTAGAATATATAATATTGTTAGTAATTAACTTATCATTTAATTTTTGAAAATCTTCAGACATATATCTAAAGTCATCAAGAATGTCAGATAAAGACTTGTTTTTCTCATTCTTAAATGTTTCATTTAATCTCTTTAGATATTTCCCAACAGTATATGAAGAATTTGAAAATTCACTCATTTACATCCCTTCAAATATTTTTTTCTTGTATATATATAATAGAAATTTTCTCATACAAAATTTCTAAAAATCCTATATCCAACATTAAATAATTATTTTTAATAAATTAACTATGCAGATATAAGATATGTCAGAATATTGTAATACAACTGTGGAAACTCCCGAAGCAAACAAGCCTGAAATATCAATGGAGGACTTCTTAAAAAAGAAACAACAAATAGAAGACCAAATTGATTATAATTTCATTCAAAGAATTATTCAGGAGCTTACACAAAGTTGTGCATTAAATATACCTATTCCTGCGTCTGCCATTCCACCACTCATTTTACAGGCTGCACAATATTTCTGGCAAAATGATGACCAAGCTTGTCAGCATAAATGGTTCTGTGTACCAAATAATCAGATAACTAAGTGTGGTCCTAATAATATAGTAAAGTTGCCTCCACAGATTTTATCTGTTGTAGGTGTATATAAGACCAATCCAAGTTTTAATTATGGGGTTATGGGAGATTTCTCATTAGAGAGAATGATTCTTAATAATTCAGCTTTAGCATCAGGAATAGGGGGTTCATTATCTGATGTATTTGGTTCTGGAACTGGTTATAATCTTACTGATGTAATGGCTGCTCTTTATGAAGTAGATACTTATAAATATATGTTTGATTCTCCACTTACATATGATTATAATGAATTCAGTAATGATTTAGTAATACAAGGTGCTCTTAGTGGTGGAGATTTAATTCTTGATGTATTTCAAAGATTAAAACTTCAAGATTTATATAAGAACTATTATTTCTTTAGATATTGTGTATGTCTTGGACTTAGAAGTATGGCTACTATAATGGGTACATTTGAATTCAAACTTCCTGGAGGAGTTACACTTAATTATCAAGTATGGAGAGATATGGCTTCCGAAGAAATGCAACAGATTGATGAATGGATTAAATCTAATCATGCTGTAGGATATTTTTATAATACAAACGGAATTTAATTGTTAGAAAAAATTTTTTAATTAATATATATGAAAACAATATTAGAATATCAAAATGAATATTGGTATAAGCAAACATTAATCAATGAAGCATTTTCATCAAAAATTCTTCAAGAAATCAGAGACCAAATTAATGATATAATGGAAGCAAACCATAAATATAATGCTGAAAATAAATGGAGTTCAAAGGCTACAAATTTAACATTTAAATCTGTATTTTCTAATAAATGGGTTAAATGGTCTGAAATAAAAGATGAAGACTTTACAGAATATGATAAATTTTCTCCTGAAGGTGAAAAAATAATTAAACAAATTACATCTAATCGTAGTAATTCGTTTTCAGCAATTGTTATTTTACTTAATGAGGGTGAAGATGCTCCTAAATATAAAGGTATGATATTCTGTGAAGCAGGTAGTAACTGGTATATTAGTTTTTTATGTGATAGATATGGATTTGACGACACTAATTTTAAAACTGGAGAAGCCCCATCATATTTTACTAAAAAGTTTTTAGTTATTCCTTTAAAAGATTTAGATTCTTGGAAAAAACACAGTGAAAGAGCAGCTGCAATGAGTGGTTCATTTAATCCATTAAACAATGCTACAATTAGAGAAAATGAATATAAAAGATTAGCAGAACAAAATAGAGAAAGATATAAAAAGTATGTTGCTAAAGTAAGAGCTGAAAAGGATGCTGATGATGGAATGGGAGAAAAAGTTAATGAATATGTAGAAAAGATAATGGAAATTACTATTAAGATTTCTAAAGAACCTACTAAGTATATTAAACATGAAAGTGAAGTAGCATATCTTATTGATTTACTTAGAGATAAGAGAACTTGGGTATCTGCTACAAGACATAATAATGGTGGATATTATTCTGGAACTGATGGATTACTTACTGTTTATAAAGCATACATTAAAGGTAAATTAGCTAATGTTAAGGGTGATTCTTATTCATTCCAAAGAGAAGAATATGATAATGCTAAAGCTGCACTTAAGGAAATCTTCAAAACAATTGATGCAAAGATTGAAAAATTTAATGAAGCTGCATAATGGATATTAAGAATAGAGGAAATAAAAGAAAAGAAAATTTACAAGATTTCAATGTCACGGAAGAGATTGAAAAATATGACTATGCTTCTGAAGGTATTTTAAATAAAACATTACCTAAGATTCTTTTCAAAGGAAACGCTATTCTTGTTACATTTTTGCAATTAATTGATTTAAGAATTATAATGCTATTGAAATACATAGACAAACTAAAAAGATTTAAGTGGATAACTTGGTATTAATTCTTTATATAAAGGCCGTGATTCAACACGGTCTTTTATTTTTATATATAATTTATAAGTAATCATTTTATGAATTTTATTGATAGAACTGGTCATATATTTAACTTAACATCTTATGATGAATATCCAATAGGATATGAATATGAAGAAACTCCTTACATATTTTATTTTGAAACTGAAAGAGGTTCTAAACTTTCAGTAAATAACTATTACTTTAGACCAGTAAGAATAGTAACAAAAGTAAAACAAGGAGATGAAGTATGTATTGATATTAAAATTGAAAATTCTACAAAGTTCTATTTAATAAATTCTGATATTATTGAAGATAAGTTATTAAATATTGATTCAATAAATGATTCTATAAAGTTATTTGAAAATAGTATAACACAATCTCAACACTTACATTATACTGAAAGTATTCGTTTAAATGAAATAGGAAGTAAACCTTTTAAAGGATGTGTTGTTGATGAAAGTGATCCTGATGTTAAATTAGGCACTGAAATCTATTATACTAATGCTTTTTCTAATAAAGAATATACTGGAATTATATATCATAAAGCTGATTTAGAAATAGGAACAATATATCTTAATGAAGAAGGCTCAGATATTGAAATAACTGAAGAAACTGATAATGATATGTTATTTGGACAAATAACTATTGGAGAATTATCAAAATATATAAAGTTAAATCAATTAACTAGAGAAGTTTTAGTTACTGATGAAAATGAATCATCATTATCAAATATTCATATTAAAGAAGATTTATACTTAATTAATACTTTCTATGTAGTTGTTAATTCATCTGAACAAGGTGTATGGTCAACAAATGTTTTAATTAATGTTGATGATGAATACTGTCCAATTACTGTATGTGCAGAAATAATTGATGAACAAGAAGAACTTATAATTAATGGTCAAAATATTGGTGTAAAACTTCCTAAAGAAATAGTTCAAGCAATTTACTCTGGAAATTATAATGTATCCATTGCTGATGAGAAAACATATTATAATAAGATGAAAGAATATCTTATGAATTACATGCTTCTTAAAGGTGAAATGGGTAATTATAGAAGTGCTATTAACTCATTGAAATGGTTTGAATGGGGAGATAAATTAACAATCTCTCGTTTGATGAGAAACGATAATAGAATTCAAAGACAATATATAAAAGACTTCTTTGATTTAATTAATGATAATATTTACTCATATAAATTATTTAAAGATACAGCATTATTAAGTATTGAATTACAACTTAATGAAGATAAAGAAGCCGAATTACAAATTCAAGGAAAACAAACAGGATTTATTGGAGAAGGCAAACCAAGAATTGAAAAGTTATTTAATTCATTAAAAGAAGTTAAATATGATGAGGGAGAATATACTTATGTAAGAGGATATTTTGATTTTACATTTAATGATCTTGGATTAAAACTTGCAGCTCTAAAATATTATTATGAAAAATACTTCTTACCTTTATATATAAGAATTCATAAAGTATATATGAATAATCATGTATATGCTAATGATATCAAACTTATAAATAAGACTTCTCATGGAATAACTGCAAATCCAATATTTATAACAAATGATACTGTTATTACTGATGAAGAAACAAATGAAATTAAAGAAGTATCAATAAATAACGGTTCATCTATTGTATACTTTAATAGATATTATAAAAAAGATAATAGTAAGCCTTATATTACATATGATGATGAAGGTAATCCTATTGAATATAACTTATTATATATTGATGAAAACTATAATGAATTTACTCATTATACAAAGGATTATGTAGAAGCTTCAGAAGATATGTTTTATGAAGTAAATGAAACATGTTTAAAGATTCCTATTTCATTACCACATAAAGAAGGTGGATATGAATATTATAATGTTACATTAATGTTAAGTAGATACATTAATAAGAATAATGAAAGTATTTTAGATGATGAAGAATCTAATTTATTTGAACTATTAAATAATAAGTTCTCATTTATTCAAACTGATGATAAATTATATGAAGGAATTGTTTTATATCCTAAGATTATTAATGAATCAGTTCAGAATAATTTTGATGTAATGTATTGGCTTAATAATAGATTTAGAATTGATTTAATTGTAAATAACAAACCTTATGTTTATACATTTACTACTAAGATGCCTGAATTTAATATTGAAATGGGTACATTAGAATATAAGTATGATTCTAAGTTTAAACAACTTTCAGAAATTAATGGAGATAACATTAAATTTAATGCTTGTATGTATTTACCTAACTTAGTAAATGTAAATAATATTTCATTTGATGAAGAAATAATTCAATTATCTTCTAACATTAAAGGATACATAAATTCTAATTATAAAGAGAATATTAAATTCTTAAATAAGAAATACTTAAATGCCTGTCATTTATTAGATTTAACTGACATAAATGGAAATTCTATTCCTTATGATATTCCTGATAATAATATTGAAGTAATGACTTGGAATGATTTACCATTATTTGCTTCAGCTAGTCAGAATACTGCATTATATAGAAACTTCTTTAATGATGATGGAACATATAAGTTTGATGAATCATTACTTTATATTAATAAACATTCATATGATTTCTATTTAATGCATGATTATAAACAGTGGTATGTTATTTTAATTTCAAAAGAACCTATAGATTATACATCTGAAAAAGAAAAGAAGTTTAAGTTTAGCACCGGTTCTAATACTGTAAAGATTGGAAATTACTTATTAACATACAATAGAAGTGATAGAAAATTCTTAATTAATAGATACACTTATAAACCTTCGGAAGGTAATAATCATTTTAATTCTGAAGACTTAATTGTAGCTTCATTAAAGAATAATGATAAATTATGTTTCAAACTTTCATTAGGAAGTAAATGGAATATTTTACCTCTTTCATTAGGAATGAAAAATGTAAATCCAGTAACATCAAATACTGAACTTGCAATTTTATCAATTCCTGATAAATTTGCTAAATATGAAAAGGGATACTATTCATTATCTATTGAATATTGTATAGATGATTATGCAAATCATATCTATACAAATAAGACTCAATTTAGAATTGACGGATAAATAAAAATTATTTTTAACTAAATATTTTATAACATTAAAATGGCAAGAGTGCAAGTACAAACAGTGTCAAATGGACATGAAGTAATTAAGAGAAGACGTCCTGGAATTCATTCAAAATGTAAGAGTTCTAAGAATAAGAATAGCAAGCATTATGTAAAACCTTATAGAGGACAAGGAAGATAAAATGATTAATTTAAATTCATATATAATTGAAAAGCTTCATCTTGATAAAAACATAAAGGTAGATGAAAGGGAAAAATCTGAGGATTATGTATTCGCTATACCTTATAATGAAGTATATGATAAATTCATTGAAATGTATTCTGATGCTTTAGTACAAGCGCAATCAAGCAGTGGTGGAGCAAATGGTTTTTTAATACCTTTAAGTGATATGAAAGACTTAAAGGATACTAAAGATTGTACTTTTTATTCATTTTCTAACTTATATGAATATATGGAAGATTTCGTAGAAGCCTGGGAAAATGGAGAATGCTTTGAAGAAGATTTAAAAAGAATATATTAATAAATAATATGAAAAACTTAAAAGATATTTTAACAGTTAATGAAGGATGGACAGGTGCTGAAGGAAATAAAGCATATGATAAGATTCTTGAAGTAATTGAATCTTGGAAACCTGAAGAGATTCTTACTTTAATTTGGAATTACTATTCAGATAAAGATCTTAAGAATCTTTATAAATGGATGGACGAAGACGGTTATTTTGATTAAATGAAAAATATTAATACATATATAGTAGAGAAACTTCATCTAAATAAAGATATAAAATTAGAAGGAATTGATAAAGATGATTTTATAGAACTTTTAGATGAATGTGGAGAAATTACTTTAGATAATTTCATGTCAGATCATCCTGATGTTGAGTGGCCTTGGACTAAAAAAGGACATTCAATTGATTCAATATATATAGTTGGTGGAAAAATAATAGCTACATATGTTGATTCATATACAAAAAGGGAGCATGAAGAAGAAGTTGATTTTGAAGATTTTAGTGAAGCACAGATTAAAGTAATTTATGAATATATGTTATGTTTTAGAAAATGATAAATCTATTTGAAAAATTAAATACATTAGCACAATCATTAAGTAACCCAGTAAAGAATTATTGGGAAACAGATGTTATTACTTGGGATAAAAATGCAAAAGCTCCAGATAAAGATGATAAGTATAAAATTTTTGATGAAGAAGCAATGTATGAATCAATAAGACAAAGTGATATAAAAAGATTATTAAAATTTGGATAATGAAAACATTAAAAGAATTATTTCTAGAGAAACTTCATCTTGATGATGCTAAATCAGAAGATAAGAATACTTGTTTTAAAACTTCTGAAGAAGTTGCTAATTTCTTAAAGGATAATATAGAAGGAGCAAAAGTAAAGAAAGTTTTAGATCATGGTTATTCATCTGCATCATTTAAAAACTGGGGTGATCATGGAGCATACGCATACTGTACTGATGTATGGATGATTGATTTTCCTGATAAGAAGCATAAGATTAGAGTTGGAATGTGCAGTAGTAAAAATAAGATTAATGACAGAAGAACATACCCAGGAAAAGAAGATGGTTATTGTGATGGAATTACAAAAGGTGATATTTGTTTCCAAACAGCAGTAAAATCAAAAACAATTAGTGGAAAAGAAACAATGTCATGGAATTCAGATGCTTTAGCAGGATATGAACCAGGAACTGATTTACTTAAATATGTTGATAAGGCATATACTGGTAATACACTTAAAAAGTTATTTAAAGAATATAAATTACTTCCTGAAGAATAATATGAAACAATTAAATGATTATATATTAGAAAAACTTCATCTTAATAAGAATATTGATGAACAAGATGAATATATTAAAGCTGAAGGTACAACTCTTGATGAATTAGAATATTGGGTTCATAATGATTGGGATGGAGAAAGTTCATTTTTAATTGATAAGAAAGTTGATTCATTAATTATAGATGAACTTATTGCTTATATGGAGGAATGCGATAATAATATTGAACCTGGAAGAGCAGAATATTCAATAGATAAGTATAAAGAATATACATTAATAAAAGTCGAACTTAATGAAAAGAATTAGTGAATACATACTTGAAAAACTTCGCCTTGATAAGGATATTTCAATAAATGATAAAGTATCAGATTTACAAGAAATATTTGAATATATTTTAGTATGTTCAGATAAATTTATATCTGGTATTCCAACATATAGTAATAATATTAAACAAGCAGTAAAATTAACTATGTCTAATCAAACTTATGGAATAAAGTTTGAATTTAAAAAAGATATGGCTAATTTGGAAGATTTAGCTAATATGATAGTTGGTGAAGTAAAAAAGAAGTTTAAGTATGATACTGAAAAATTAAAAATTCAAATGCATAATAAGGATGCATTTTATATCATAACTGATTTTGATAATGTTCTTACTGAAAAACTTCATCTTGATAAAAATTTTACACCAAATTATTCTCCAGAAGAAGGAGATAAAGTAATGACAATTAATTTTTTAACAGGTAATGTAGATTGTGTTGTTAAGACAGGTATTATTAAAAGTATATTCAGAAATACTGTTGTACTTAAATATACAACAGAAACAATAGGTGTAGATACAATGTTTAAACTTACTGAAAAAGGAGAGGATTATTTTGGAAAATCAGAAAGTGGAGATTTAGTATTTGATAAAGAAACAGCTTTAAAATTAATAGATAACTGCAAGGATAATGATATTTATCCTAAATGTAATATGATAGTAAGTTCCGATAATAGAGACGAATATCTTAAAGAAATTAAAAAACAATTAGAAGATGATTAATATAACTTCATATATAATTGAAAAATTGCATCTTAATGATAAAATAAAAATGGATATAATGCATGCAGAATATCCTGAAGGAAGTACTTGTTTACTTCTTTATTTTCCATCAGATCATGCATGGGGTAATGTTAAATGTTGGCCTGACGCAGTTAAAATAGTTAAACATGAAGATAGAGAAATTACTTTTAAATATTTAACTAATACAAGATCACAACGTCCTGAACATTTAAAAGATTCCATTAAATATATTGAAGCTATGAAAGATGCAGAAAATAAAAATATATATAAGGTTGAAAATGGAGGAATAATTATATTAGTTACTCCAGAAACATCATTAAATCAATTAGAAAAAACAAAAGACGATAAAGAATGCCAAGCATCTTTTAAAGATATTGATGAAATTAAGAAACATCTAAAATAATGAAAGATATTAATTTATATATAAATGAAAAATTACATCTAAATAAAGATATAGAAGTTAATTCTATTGATTTAGATGATAAAGAATATATAATACTTATACCTGCTGAAAGAATTGAAAATAAAGCTTTTGGAGATTGTTTAAAAGTAGAACATAGAATGAATGATTCAAATTATATTACGTGGATTCTTTCATTAGAAGATATTGAAAATGCATGTAAAAAAGATGAACGAGTTAAAAAACTTTATTATCTAAAGTTTAATAAAGATTATTCTGATGAACTTATAGATGTTTTAAATGGTAAAAAAGAACTTAACACAACAAAAATTGATGCTCATACAAACGGAAACTATGTATCAAAGATATTAAGAAATAGATAAAAATAAATATGAAGAAAATAACTGAATATATTAAAGAAGCTTTATTAGAAGTTAATGGTTTTTGTATTCTTAAACCAGAATTTCTTGAGCATGAATTTGATTTTGATAATTTGTTAAAAAATAATAATTGGCAAATTGTTCAAAAAGTTAGAAGAACTTTATCAATTGAAGAAGCAAAAGAACTTTATATTTCTAAGAAAGATGAAGATTATTATGATGACCTTTGCACTTATATGGCTTCAGGTGATTCTATTTCTTATATGATTTATAAAGACTGTAAAGATCCTATTAAAGACTTAGAAACAATTAAGAATAAAGTTCGTAAACAATGGGGTAAAGATGATATGAAAAATGCTATGCATTCATCAGATAGTTTACAAAATGTTGAAAGAGAGTATAAATTAATACTTCAAAATAAAATCATATGAAGCAAATAAATAATTATATAATAGAGAAACTTCATTTAAATAAAGATACTAAGTTTAATTCATTAGAAGAAGAACCAGTATTATTAATTTCTCATAGTGTTCTCTCTAATAATCCTAATTATGTATCTTTTTATTATTATGAAATTTCTGATTATGATGAACATATAATTAAATTGCATCATCATGAAGAAGAATTTACTGTATTAAATCACACACAAAATGATAAATATAAATATCTATTTGCTTCTTATGAAAGAAAACAAACTATTACAAAAAACATTAGTTGGGGATATGTAATATTAAAGGAAGATGCAATTAATTTAATTGAAGAAATATTACAAAAACCTGTATTAGAATGGGAATGTCCTTATGGAAAGTTTAGAATTGAAAAACAAATAGGACTAAGAAGAGATAAGATTACTCTTGAAGAATGGCTTAAAAAACTATTGGATTGGTTAAAAAATGGAAGGTCTTAAACAATATATAATAGAAAAACTTCATCTTAATAAAGATATTAAAGTAAATTTAAATGATAAATTATCTTACGATGACTGGTTTGATTATCTTTCTAGAAATGGTGTTAAAATAATTAAAAATAATGACACAATATATACATTATGTTTAAAAAAAGGTACCAAAGAAGTAAGAAATCAAAAAGATGTTACTTATCCTTGGACAGATATAGAATTAGATTTAGATAATAAACAATGGAATGCATATCTTTATGAAAATGGTAAATTTCCAATATATTATGGTGATGATGAAGATAAAGATAAAATTCTAATTGATTTAAAAGAATTTGATAGAAATAAAAATAATCCAAGAGGAAATTATTATACTTTAAGTAATGCAGATTTATTAATAAATAGTTTGAATGAATTATATGAAAGAATTAAATAATTACATAATAGAAAAACTTCATCTAAATAAAGATATTAAAGTAAAATCTGATAAAGAATTTGAAGGAAATCCAACAGAATTAGCAAATAAAATAATGTCTGTTAATGGATATGCTGTAAATGATAAAGAATCTAAAGAAATATTTACTAAATGGATTAAAGATAATCACATTTTATCAATATCATTTTATATAGAAAAGAAATATTTTAAATGGTTAGAAGATAATGAAATTGATAAAAATATTAGAGATAGTTATATAGTAGATGATGCAGAAGTTTCTAAACTAGAATCATATGTCGGAAAAGATTCTAAATGGTTAAAAAATAATCGTAATGCTTATGATAGAATAAGAGCTACAGATAATATTATGATTATATCTAATCCAGATATAACTACTATAGTAAAAGCAGTAGATGTAGATTAAAAAATATATGGTTCTATTGAATAAAATGAAAGATATTAATAATTATATATTAGAGAAACTTCATCTTAATAAAGATACGAAGCCATCTTATACATTTGATGATTATTTAAATTTTTATACTGAATTACATAAGTGGGGAAAAGGTATAATGTTGGAATATGTCAAAAGAGAAACAAAGAAAACATATGAATATGATGGAGGAGATTTAGGATATATTTCAGCAGATCATAATAAACTTATATTAAGTGTATATTATGAAGCAACTGATGATGAGAAAGAAATTGAAATTCCTTATAACAGTAAAGAATTAAGTGATGAATATAGAGAAGATATATACAATTATATTATAAATCATAAAGATGAAAACGATAACTGAATACATTAATGAATCATTAGATGATAAAAAAGTTAAAATAATCTGTGATAGATTGTTTAAAGAATTTAATGCTGATACAAAAAAAGTATTAAATAATGCAACTGCATCAATAATTAATGGTAGAAAAAAAGAATTTAATTTAAGTGATGGAGTTGATAGAAAGGCATTCTTTAAAGCTTTTGGTGATAAATCTGTATTATCTAAATATGATATAAATGATGCAGATGTTTTAGCAAATTTAGCTTCTCCAATTAGAGGTAACATTGAAAATTATATGAATGGAGAAGGCGTTGGAAAAGGAATTAGAATAATTGATAAAATTGCAGAGCAAATTAGAAAAAGAGAATTAGATTTTGAAACAAAACGTACAGAAGCAGTTAATAAAATTGAAAGTATGTTTAATGTTGAAGAAGGAACAAATCAAGTTGATGATTTAAAGAAATTTGATAAAGATAATAAAGATATTATTGTATGTAGATCTATTCTTTATCCTGAAATTCCATGTTTATTTTTTATTCAGAAAGAAGAAGATTTAGAGGAAAATGGTAAATATAATTTACAAGAAATACATGACGATATTGATTATTACTATTTAGATTTCTTATATAATAGATATAGTAAAAAGGAATTAAGATATATGTTTGCTGAAACAAAATATGGTTTTGGATATGCATCAAGATGGTATCCTTGTACATGTTTATATAAGAATTTTGTAAAGAATCCTAATCCTACTGAAGATGAATTTAATAATAAATAATTGATTTATAAATATTTATATAAAATGAGAAGTTCTTTTTGAATTTCTCATTTTTTATTCTATATTATATTGTAAGAAAAACAAACATTATGACTAAGAAACTTACTACTAATCAGAAAATGAGCGAAAAGTTTAATAAACTTGTTCGTTCTATTTATTGTGATTATCGTACTAAACATGGTAATTACACTCATCGTAGCCAGGTTTATGTAATTGGCAATTCTAAATGGAATCAGGACGGTGTTGTTTTCGGTCCTATGAAAATGACCAAGCATTCCATTTTTATTCTCACTGAGGTTGATGAAGGTAGTAATCTTGTTGCAACCTATATCGTTCCCACTTGGTATATTCAGAAAGTTGTTAAGTGGTTCCAAGCACAATATACAACTGAAATTAATCTTAAGGAAGAAGTTCTCATCCAGAACAATCAGGTATGGCTTTGCAAAGTAAACTACCAGGATGTTATGCAGTATGAAGACAAACTCCTTCTTAAACTTGTTAATGCTGAACGTGAATCTAAGTAAATTATGAAAAATGAAAGAAATTTAAATTGAGTTTAACAAAATTTTGAATAATGAAAAAGTTTTTGATGATTATCTGTTGTCTGATTATTTCAACAACAATGTTTGGAAGAGATTATGTTATCTCTAACGATGGTATTGAATTTATTAAAAAGTATGAGAAATGCGCTTTGACCGCATATCGTGATGCAAATGGTTATTCTATCGGATATGGACATCATGGTTCTGATGTTTATAATGGAATGACTATTACAAAGGCTCAGGCCGATGAATATTTTAGAAAGGACATCAATAAATTCAAAGATTGTGTAAAACGGCTTATTGAAGCTCTCCCATATGAATATGAGTTCTCTCAGGGATTTATTGATGGATTATATTCCTTGGTTTACAACTGCGGTGAAACTGGCGTTAAGAATTCTACATTTTATCAACGATTGCTTAAATGCCGAGTTAGTAATGGTGTAATGAATGAATCTGATTTTAATTATACTATTGCAGGTGTTAAGGTTTCTAAGATTTCCGCGCCTGGTCATGTAAAGAGACGTCATGCTGAACATTTAATGATGCTCGAGTAATGAAAGAGAATGATGGAATTTGTAGAGATTATCTTGGTAATCCTCTTGCTGTTGGAGATGAAGTAGTTGTTTTATCTTCAGGAAATTCAAGTTGGCGTAAAGGTGTCGTTACAAAAATTAATGACCCTGATTATTTACTTAGATACAAAGTACAAGTTGAGTATAATGATCATTATTATTGTAACTTGCCTCATTATGAATTAAAACCATCTAAAGATAAAATTCATTTTTATACTAAAGGTGTTCGAACATCTGTTGATACATTTAATGTTGTAAAACTTTTACCAGAATACTTGGATTAGTCTATTGTAATATTTGATAAAGGCCGTACATTCAGTACGGTCTTTTATTTTTATATATAACAAAATGACATTTTAGTATAATGGCAATTTTTGCATCAATAGGAAATGCATTTAAAGATGGTTGGAATAGACAAGCGAATGAAAGGAATAAAAGCAAAGAATATTCTGAAAAATCATTTCAACCAAATAACTTTCAATTTAAGCATCATCCTGATTCAATAAATAATGTTGTTGATCATTATAGTAATGTAAATAGTGTATCATTTACAAAACCAGGACATATAAGTTCAACAGAAAATGTAAATGATTATACTGAATTATATTCTTTAACAACATATCCATATCAAAAATCATTAATTAAAGATCATAACGGAGAGCAAATTCAAAACGGAATTGAAAACAATTTCAAATTACCTTATAATGTTCTAAGATATGTTTCTAAAAATTATAGATTTATTTATCAACATGCTGCAGATATTATAACTGACTATGGTATGCTTGAAAAAGATAAAGATTCTAAGAGTGTAACATTTGAATTAATTGATATGCCAGTTGTTCCTTCTTTATTTAATCCATTTTATGGTTTGAATATTAAAGGTATAACTGCTAATACTCCTTTATTAAACAACGGTGGTGATAAGAATGGTTCAGCTAAAGTTGATGAATATGGAGAAAATATGTCTAAAGTATCTAAGAATTATGGAATAGATTACTTAAGTGACTATAATGATATTAGTGATTGTTCAATTAAGAAACTTGTTGAATTATCTGAAAAAGGTAAGATGGGTAGAGCAATGTATAAGTATGCTGACTTTATGTATTGTAAAAACCTTGGTAAAGTTTCAAATAATAGACTTATTACATTAAGAAAATTCCCATTACCAATAGGTGATGATATTTGGCATCCTACAAGATATGATAATGGTAAACCACTTGATTCAGAAAATAAAGGTGGTCCAGATATTCCTGTTGATGTAGGTCGTTTAGTTACTTGGCTTGATGATACAAATAAACTTGAAGATATATTAAAATACGAATATAAAGAAGGCTGGGAAGAAAAAACAGGTAAAATACAAACTGTTGATTCAGATACAGATTCTCCAGATAGAGGTATTCTTGGTTCATTTGTTAATTTAGCAAATCCTACTTATAGACAATGGGTTGGATCCGGTGCAACTGGTGGAGGTAATAAAATACTTAATGCATTTGCAGGTTCAATTGGCACTCAAGTATTTAGTGCAACAGGTACTAATCAGGGTAGTGAAGCTAGAAAATTGTTAACTAATTATGATGAGAACAGAGTATATGAACCTACTGGTACTATTCGTAAAACTCATTTATATACTGGAGAATTAGAATTTAATCAAAACTTCTCATTAACATTTGATTATGAATTAAGAGCATATGAGAATATTAATCCTCGTACTGCATTCCTTGATTTAATGAATAACATACATCAAGTAACATATAGAAGTGGAAAATTCTGGGGAGGACAAGTTTGGTTTGTTGGTGCTCCTGATAACATTAATGGATGGAATAATGCTAATGCATTTATTGATGGAACATTTGATAAATTCACCGATGTATTTTGTATGTTATTAAAAGGTGATTTAAACTTTGGAGATTTCTTAGGTGGTCTTGCAAATAATGCTGCTCAATTTATAAATAATTCAGTAAATACATTTAGTAAAGCAATGCAAAAAGGTTCTGAACAACGTGATAAGGCAGCTGAAATTACTAGAGATACAGTTAGTCCAATATTAAAATCAATGTTAAAGAACGCATTAGGTCGTCCAGCATTATATGCAACTAATTCTATTTTAACAGGTGAGCCTGTTGGATTATGGCATGTTACAATTGGTAATCCAAGAAATCCTATAATGTCAATGGGTAACCTTATTATTGAAAGTTCAACAGTTCAACAGTATGGTCCTCTTGGTATTGATGATTTTCCTACAGGATTAAAAGTAACAGTTAATCTTAAACATGCTAAACCAAGAGATATGATTGAAATTGGTAAGATGTATACAATGGGTACGGTTGGTCTTGGTGTTCCTCTTGGTAGAACAAGATTAGAACACATGGTTGATAACATACCAAGTTACATGAATCTTGATGAACATAGATTTAAGACTTCATGGGCTAATACAACACCATCATTTACAACTGGTACAAGAGATAAAACTGAAAGAAAATAAAATATTTAAGTTAGACATTACTATATTATATATAACAATATATGCATAATAGTAATGTCTAATCTTTTATATATTGGCTTAAATGGATTTGCAGGGAGTGGAAAAGATACTGTAGCCAAGATGATAAAAACAATCTTAAACTATAATTGGAATTCTTTAGAAGATTGTAAGATATATTATAAATCAATTTACACTTCTCCAACTATTTCAGCAACATATAATACAACTGAAGATGATAGAAAACTTCCAGTTTATTGTGTTGCATTTGCAGACCAATTAAAGATAATTTGTTCAAATATTTTTGGAATTCCTGTAGAAAGATTTTATCAGAATAAAGCTAATGCTTGGATATGTATTAATAAAAACTTCCAATACACTGAGCTTGCCCCTCTAACAAACTATATCGTAACTGCAGAGGAATATTATAATAATCTTGCTTTTTATAAATCATCAGAAGATAAATATTGGATGTCTTTACGAGAGATTCTTGTTTATGTTGGTACTTATGTACTACAGCAAGATTTAAATAAGAATGTCTTTGTTAATATTGTAAGAAATCTTATTGGTATTAAAAAGAAAGAAAATGAAAATCTTAAATATGTAATTCTTACAGATATTCGTTTTAATCATGAAATAGAATACATACATAAGAATAATGGTATCACTATTTCAATTGTACGTGATAATGTAACACAACTTGATAATGTTGCAGAACATGATCTTGATGAAGAAGATAGATGGGATTATGTTGTAGAGAATAATGGAACATATGATGAGTTGTTTGAAAAAATTTGGAATATCTTGCATGATAATATTGAGTTTGCAAATATTACTAAATCTTTAAATACGAGAGATGATATAAATAATTATCTTAGATTAGTAAATAGAACAACTGAAAGTAATATTTATAAGTTATGCTGTAAGTATGATATTCAGCAAATTTATAAAAATGAAGGACAAATTTATATGATTGACCCAGTAGGTGGACCTACAATAGAATATGGTGAACCAATTAAATTTGTTGATGGTGATAATATATGCGATAGAATAGAATTTAATGATAAAACTAATAAATTTTATGTTTATTTATCTATTCTTGATGATGACGAAGATTTATAAAAATAAATAAATATTTTTTAACAAAAGACGGATTCATCCGTCTTTTTTTAGTGATTAGGATTTCTTATTATTTTTATTTAATAAATTTAAGATAAATGTCTGTATATTATGTGAAAAGTTTTATACAAAATTTACTTGAATTTAAATCAAAAAAAATGACTATCCGTGATGTAAGAGAGGCTAAGGAATCATTGGAAAAGAAGACTACAAAGGGATTTGGATATTTCATTAAGAATGTACTTATGGTAATATTAATATTCATATGTATATTCATTGCAACTAATCCTAATTGTATTATGCATCCAACAGAATTTTTTAAAGATTTTGATAGAAATAGTTTATGGGTTGTAGGTATATTATTTACAGCCATTGGCGGTTTTTATCAATTATCTAAAAGTGTCGCATTAGAAAATAAGGAAGAATTGAGCGAACATAGAATTAATGATTATGAAAAAGCTTTACAAAGAAAAGAAGAACAAGATAAAGAAAAACATGCATCATTACTTCATAAAAGATTAGAAGCAAGTCCACTTATTGCTAATGAATTAAAAAGATTAATTATTGAGTTAGATTCTGATAGAGCAGCTATTCTTGAAATGCATAATGGTACTAATAACCTTGCTGGCCTCCCTTGTATTTACGGTGATATGATATTTGAAGAAATAAGTCCGCGTGTTCATTATGCTAGAGATGAATTTAAAAACTTTAATTTAGCAAGACTTCCATTTGTAGCATTACATTACAAAGATAAAGGTTGGATTGGTTCAGTAGATGAAATTGAAAAAGAAGATGCATATTTTGCTGCTAAACTTAGAATGGTAGAAGTTGAATACGGTGTATGTGTAGTTCTTGAAGGTATAGATGGTCCACTTGGGTTCTTAACAGTATTCTTTAAAGATGCTAAAGAAGTTCCTCCAAAAGCTAAGATTATGGCTGAAATTAATCATTCATCACAAATTATTAGTACATTACTTGATATAACTGATTAATGTCATCTTAAAATATAAATTATAAAAATCAGGGTATATGCCCTGATTTTTTATTTTTATATAGATATGCCAAGTAAAAAAGTAGTAAATATAAATTGGGAAACTGATAGATTTGATGATGATGTTTTTACAACAGTTAAAGACATCAATAACAATATGTTATCTTCAGTTTTATCAATTTTTGGTAGTGAAGAATTAGATAATGTATTTCAACATAAGGATGAAATTAGATTTGATAATAGCATAATTAAAACTTCACTTGGTGCGAATAGCGGTTTTTCTGCTGGAGCAACAATTGCAGCATTAGCTGAAAGATATGCTCCATTTGTTATTCCACCAGATTTAATAGAATACATTCAATCTGAAATAACTAATCCAAATATTTATAATGATTATATTAAAGCATTGCCTAATTCACAACAACTATTTGAAAAAGGTAAACTATTAGCTAAAACATTATTAGATTTAAATTATCCTTCTCAAGCAGCATATGCATTAGCTGGTAGTGCATGGGTAGAATGTAATTGGGATCCTAATGTATTTAATCAATTAGAAAAAAATGATGGTGGTGTTAAAGGAACATCTAATTGGTCAGGATGCGGAGAAGGTTTATTTGGATTAACATTTTGGACACAAAAGGAAGCATTAATTAAACGATTAAGTTTAGATAAAAATGGTGTTTCAATGTATAAATGGGATTGGGAGAAAAATCGTGTAGATAAAAATGTAACACTCATTGGAACAATATCATCAAATGAAAATTACTATAATCAAGGTCCATTACCTAATAAGAATAATACTCAATTAACTGGATGCTTATTTCAATTAAAAGAAGATATGTGGGTTAACATTTTAGATTCATATATTGAGAATTTAGACAAAGGCAGTGGGGATGAAAAGAAACCTTATGATTATTTAATGTATAGTGAAGCTCCTAAAAATAGCAGAGATTCCGAAGATGATGATCATAAGTTACTTTATACATCATATTTATATAAAGCAGGTCCAGGAACAAGAAAAGGATTTAAAGAAATGGTCTCAATTATAGATAAATATAAGGATACACATAAAAAACAAACAGGAACTGCTATTAATGGTTTCATATTACAAATGTTATCGGCTTATATATTAGCTCAATATTGTATGGGTATTGAAATTTCATTAGAAAATATCCTTGGAGAAGATTATGGTAATCCTTCTGGATTTGTTACTAAAGCAGGTAATTTTCTTTCAAGAGTATTCTTTGGTGGTCCTAATTATGATACTATTGATAATAATGATTATACTGTAGACGGAACTTGGATTGATTGTGTTACTAAGATGGGACAATGGTATGAAACAAATGTTCATACATATCAAGGAACAAGACAGAAACCAAGAACAGGAAGAAAGAGATATATGTGTAATATTATTGACAGATATGTTGAAGATGATTGTTCATCATTTGTTAAAGCATGTTTATATTTCTTTGGGATAACTGAAATATGGAATTTACATGTATCTACTTCTTTAATGCAACCAGGTTCTAAATTTGATAATTTAATTCGTTCAAAAGGTTTTAAATGTATACCATATTCTTATGATATATTAAAACCTGGAGATATAATATGTGGTGGTCCTGCTACACATACAGAAATATATGCAGGAAATGGCAAATCATATTCATGGGGTAATGTTCATGATAAGACTGGTAACTTTCAAGGAATGCCATGTGGATTCTGTCGTACTATTGATTATAAACATATTTGGAGATATACAGGATGAATTTAACAGATAACTGTTTGGGCTCTTGCTCACCTTCTCAAATAATTAATATAAACTTTGCTTTTAATGATTTAAATAACATTAAAGTGTTAGGTCATTGTGATGAACCTTATGATATTAAATCATTAGAATTTGCATATAGTCTTGATTCATTATGTTGGTCATGCTATATGGATTATGATACTTTTATCATTAATACATTACAATTAAAGAATGATTTTTATGTTAGAGTAAAAGTACATGGAGAAGTAAAAGGATTACTTATTAATGATGAGAATTTTGTTGATTATACAACAAGTTTAGAAAGTGGATTTACATTTTCATATTGTTCATCAGGAACAGCTACTAATACTAATTTGTATAATCCTTATATAAATATGGAATGTGCAATAGCATTACAACAACAGCTTACTGAAACTGTTGCTTGCGTTGTTGGTATTCCTTGTTATTATTTTAAGTTAGCACCTGACCAGGGAAGTAAAGATATAACATTTAAAGAATATACATTAATGAATGTTGAATCTGTAAAACAAATTAAGATCATTATTGCTGATAATCAAATGCCTTCATCAAAACCAGAATTCAATGACTGGGGTCTTGATTGGCAAAGCGATTGGACAACTGAAATATCAAAAGGAATGTTTGCTACTGCATTTGGAAATACCGCTCAACCTATGGAAGGTGATTTAGTATACATTCCTATGATGAAAAGAATGTGGATGGTAAATGAAGCATATGAAGAAAAGAAAGATGCTTTCATGTGGAATGCTACTACATTTAAAGTAACTCTTGTTAAGTATCAAGAAAAGGATTCAGTTGATCTTAAAGATACAGAAGCTATGGTTAATAGTTTCGTTAAGAATAAGTATGAAGATTTATTTAGTGATACTGAAAATATTGGAAGTGGACAAGAATCATTAGATGCACCATCATATAATCCCGATACATTATGTCCTGTATTTGAAAGTGATGCAACTAGAAAGTATATGTCTGTTGATGCAATTGATTTTAAACAGGGATTACTTTATTATAGAGGAACAATGATTGCTGATGATATATATACATTTAACGGTTATCTTAAAGGTACAATTGTTTATCAAAGAACATTCTGTGGAGATTCTGCAACATTCTCATTTATTATAACTCCTAAAGCTGAGAAATATTCTGGAGATTTATTAACTGTTGGACATCTTAAGATTAAAATTAAACAATCAAAAGAAAACTGTATATTAACAATGGTAAACAATGGACAGAAGTTAACATTAGAAAACGGAAAAACATATTTCGTTTACTTTAGATTTAGTAAGGACTTATATTTATCAGAATTTTTTGCTGCAGAATATGTACATGCAGATTTACCACTTTATAGATTA
>ODAI010224594.1_pt1 | contig 44363 bp, 37 predicted proteins | sample 1539321 | NCBI WGS metagenome assembly ODAI01 (sample SAMN02144231, study PRJEB22623) | gut metagenome | biome: sheep rumen | host: Ovis aries | place: New Zealand
ACAATTACATACTAAGTCTTTTCTAGCGGTCCATTTTTTCTTATATTCTTTACCTGTTAATCTATATGCTAATTCTTTAGATAGACACTCATCCTTTACAAAACCATATTCGCGCAAGTTTTTTTCTTCATTGCAAGTATGAATTATGATATTGTGCTTTTTAGCACTTTTACTAAAAGATGTACCAATAACTTTATAATCATCTTCACATAATGCTCTATATTTTAACACCTTGTAATTTTTTCTAACATTCTTATAGTCATCTATGAAGTGAATTAATATTTTACTAATACAACCATCTAGTAATTCACATATTCTATCAAACGCTTTAATATGGTAATCCAAATTATATTTTTCACTTATAAATATCGGATCATATCTTATTACGATGTTTTCTTTACCTATAAGACCTGATAATCTTTTAATAGCATCAATAACTTCTTTTTTAGACGGGACATTCGGTTCGATATCCTTTTTATAAGGAGTTAGTGTTATATGAAAGTAGACTTTTTTATCGATATATTTAAACTTGTCTAATATCGGTATTGGGTTCTTAGTACAAAAAAATAGTAAATCGACATCTTCTAGCATTATTCTACTTACTAATTTCGGATTGAATGGATTTCTTACATCTATGAAGCCTTCTTTTAAGCGATTCATTAGCCAATCTGTGTAAAATGCGACAATATCTGTTCTACCACTTATATTGAGGATCACTTTACCATCACTTCCATTAAATCTATTTTCACTATTATATCATCAATTTTACAAAAGAAAAAACAGATATTTTTAAAACAAAATCTGTTTCTTTTTAACGTTCTCAATTAAAAACTTGCAAGCCTTAGTAACCACTGAAGAAGCCATTATTTCTTCATATGTCATAAAAAACAGTCCATCACATTTATCTGGTTCCATTATTTTTAACTTACCACCTTTATATTCGCCATAGTATATAATAAAGGTCCAGTTGATAAGATTTTTTTTGACATGCATTATGCCAATAGAGTTACTAATATCGATAAGTGCCTCTGTACCTATTTCTTCTTTTAATTCTCTAATAATTGCTTCTTTGAATGAGTTGTCTGTTTTTTCTACTTTTCCACCGATTTCTTCAAGTAGGCCGATCTCATCTCTTGCTTTTGCCCCCCTTTTTTGAAGTAATATTAATCCATTAGAATCTTCAATATGTATAATTACTCCCAATTGTGTATTATCTTTTATAGTTATTTCTGATGGAGTTATTTCATGGTCAAGTGCTATGTACTTCATAATATCACCAAATTAATTATAAAAAAAATAATATGCTAATGCAATATTTATATTTTTCCAATAAGAATGAATCATAACTGATTAACATCCGTTTTGTGTCAATTTTACATCTTTTATTTGTGTTTAATTTAAATATATAATATACTTAAATTGAGGATGGTATAGTGTATGAAGTCATTTCGTGAAATATATTTAAATAGTAAATTCGTACCTAAAGAAGACTGGCAAGAATTAATTAAAACTGTCTCTACTTATAATGGAACTTTTAAAAAATGGAAAATAGTCATTACGAACGATAAAAATAAGATACAGTTTTTTACGGAAACAAAATGTAGTTTACCTGCCACAATAAATAACCTGACTTCATTTATCTTGAAAGAAAAAGAAAAAATAGATAAAATGCCAAAAGTGACTTTTTCTATACCATTTACATCTTTTAAACATGAGTACAACTTAATAGATATAATTAACCTATGTGAAGTAAGGAATAAAGGCGAATTCACTGCAATGACAATCAGTATTAAACCTCGTACCAACGGTTTATTTAAAACTAAGATATTTTTTTACTTAACTAAAGATGTCAAAAATAAAAAATATAAAATGTTATTTACTAATCCTATAAATCTTTTGTCGATAGATTTTGATGGTAATAAAAGGTATTTTTATAAAGGAACACCAAAGTATTTAGATATCAACAAGGCCTTACATTTACTAAATACTGATAGTGCTTCATCTATTTTAAAAGTCGATACTTTCCCATATTTACAAGGAGACTTTTACTTAAATCAAAACAACTATTCTTTCAATAAGCATTCTATCGTTATGGGATCTAGTGGAACTGGTAAATCTAAATTTATTAGTTTACTAATTCATAACATATATAAGAATATCAATTTAAAACAACAGTATAAAGTTGTAGTAATAGATCCACATGCCGCATTGGAAAATGATATCGGTGGTATCGGTAAAGTAATCGATTTTAAGTCTAGAAGAAATAGTATCGATTTATTTTCGAATAGTACTGATGATATTATATCGAATACTGAACTACTAATGGAACTATTTAAGTCAATCATAGGATCTCAATTTAATTCGAAGTTGGAAAGGGTTCTTAGACATTCTATCAGTTTACTATTAACTAATAAAGATTTTAGTTTCACGTCATTAAGAAAACTTCTTTTGGACATGGAATATAGAAATAACTTAGTTAAAGAACTAACTGATAAATTGAATTCCAGCGTTGTAGAATTTTTCTTATCAGACTTCAATGAACTTAAAACAAAGTCTTATGGTGAAGCGATTTCTCCGATAATTGGTTTTATTGATGAAATGGAAATGATACCAGTATTCAATGGAGATGCTTCTAGTAATACCATAAAAGATACTATACATGATAATTTTTTAACGATCTTCTCTTTAGATAGGACAAAACTAGGAGATAAAATTACTAAGACGATTTCAGGACTTATAATGCAACAGATACTTACTCTTGTTCAAAGTGCAAGGATGAATGAACACATCATATTTATAGTCGATGAGGTTGCAGTAGTCGAAAGTCCAATATTATCGAGATTCCTATCAGAAGCGAGAAAATATAATCTATCTTTGATGCTTGCTGGGCAGTACTTTAATCAAATATCAGACGAACTAAAAGACTCTATATTCGCAAATGTCGTAAATTATTATATATTTAGAGTATCGATGGCTGATGCTCAAGTGCTAGTTAATAACTTCGATATGAAAGTGCCACTCGATGACACTAAAGAACGTAAAGTAAAAATATTATCAGAACTCAACAATAGGGAATGTATAGTTAGAATTGATTCCAAGGATGTATTACTACCTGCATTTAAAGCTAAGACAATGGATTATACGAGTATTCCAAGGGTAGATGAAGAAGTATTCGATTTAGATGAAGTCAAACCAAATGTTATAAAAGAACAAGAAATTAAATTTGATATAGGAACGAGCATTAACTTAAAAGATATTTTAATAAATACATCTTCTAGTAGAAAGGTAGTGGGGAAAGATGGACGATAGTAAAGCATTAGAAATAGTTAATAAAATTTTTGTAGCGGTATTTGGAAAGCAAAATAGTTTTACACTAGAAGAACTTCTAGACAAGTTTGCATTCGATGTTAAACTTCCAAAGCAAGTAATGGATTCAACTACAAATGAAATTACTTGGGCAGATTCTATCAATAGTGGTAGATATATAAAGTTTTCCAATATGGAAAAACGCGATAAGACAACTGGCTGGATGTTAGAGAAAAAACAAATATCTAATCTACAAGACTTAATTGATATCTGGAATTCTGTTAATCTCACTGCTACTGAGCGTGTCAATGATTCCATTGATGTAGTTAAAAGTGATACTATATATAGAAGTGAAAAAATATATAGATGTTCTGATACATCAGACTCTAAAAATATGGTTTTCTGCGATTCTTGTGCTAATTGCGAGTTTGTGTTAGCATCTCAAAGATCTAGTATGAGTAACTTCTGTATAAGAGTTGATGATTCGACTAATTGTAGTAACTCATATGGTGTACAATACTCTAATAAAGTATCCAATTCTTTATTCATACAAGACTGTTTTGATGTCAACGAATGCATGTTTTGTTCGCATCTAGCAAATAAGAAATATTGTATAGCAAACATGCAGTTTGAAGAAAAAGAGTATTTTGAAATAAAGAAATTAATAATTGAATGGATCTTAAATTCATAAAATAAAGTTTAATAGGAGGTTATTAAACTTTTTATTGACAAGAAAAACCTTTATTTGTAGTATATAGCATGAAAGAAGGTATTGCGCAAATGGAAAATATAAGTAGTGGAAATAATGGACATTTTGAAATTGGTTACTTAAAGCATGGTACGCCCATAATAGTTAAAATAACTAATGGTAATAATGTAAGAAAAACCGAAGTTTTTTCGGAGATTAATCCTGCATATTCAAAAAGTGCTGAGCCAATGTTAGATGGGTTTTATAGTAATAATGTTAAGCCGTATTTTGATGGAGACACTCAAGAAGATAAAGACATAAGAAAGGCTTGTCTCCAACAGCAATTGGCTCCACAGGAGGATTGGCCAGTATATCACATGTGGCAGAAAGAATCGATGCTAGAGCACAGAGACGTATATAATGGTTTTGAAGGATTTAAAAGATTTGTTACAGATCGCGAAGTAGAACTTAATGATAAATCTACCCTTCGCTTTCTAGAACATTTAGGTATTACTGAAGAAGATTGGAAAGAATATGAAGCAGGTGTGCCTGTTGATTTTGCAGCAATTGCAGAGGCAATTCAATATAGAAAAAAAGGTAAACTTTTACCAGAAAATGATAATTATGCGGTTGGGTATGATTGGACTAATCATCCTGTATTGGTAGCTAAAGAAGATAATGGCGACTATGTTCCATTAAATAATATTTGCGGTGATATTTGGTCGCCGTTTGCATTGGTGCCAAATACACAATTTGCGAATACGGATCGCGTCCTCTCATCTATTTTTTGGTTCCCTACTTATTTATATACCAGATACACTAGTACTGGAGGGCTTGTTGCACCTGGTGATTTGCACTTAATTCCAACGTCACAGCATTTCTACGATATGTATTTTAAAAGATCAGGCCTTAACATAGATAAAGAGTTATGTAAAAAAATATTATTAGCATGTGCTTTTTCTGAGGAAGAGATTCAAAATGCTATTCTATACTTAAAACATTCTCCTAAGTTTATTGTTAGAAGCCTTTATCAGAAAGATCTTAAAAAAAGGTTACAACTACAAGGCAATCAAAAGCACATGACACCGGTAGATAAATAAAATAATTGAACAAAGAAATAAATGACATCCAAAATTTTAAAGAAACATTGAGATGATGTTTCTTTTTTTGTATAATTAAAATGGAAGTAAAGTGAGCAGTATGAGAAAGTTGTTGATTCTTTGTTTAATATTGTTGACGGGTAGTCTAGTGCTGTTGGTATGGGTTTTATTTGTTAAGGATGATATAAAGTGTGAATTAAACGGAAAAGAAAAACAATCAGTGGAAGTATTTAGCAAATACAATGAGAAAGGTATTAAGATAACTAATAGGGGAAAAGTATTATCTAAAGATAAGTATACTTTAAAAATAAAAGGAAAAGTTATTACAGACAAATTAGGTGATAATGACATCATCTATATTGTTAAATATCATAAAAAGAAATATACACTTAAGAGGGTAGTAAGTGTAATAGATTCTACACCTCCTATAATATCTACAAATATTGAAACTGTAACTAAAGACGTCTGCACAAAAAAAGAAATTCAAGAGCTTACTTTTTCTGCCGAAGATAATTATGATAAAGATTTGAATGAGAAAATCGAAAGAAAAGATACAGAAGAAGAAATCAATCTCAGTGTCTCTGATTCTAGTGGCAACATATCGACTAAGAAGTTAAAAATAGTCTATACAGAAAAACCAAAAAACATTTTTTCACTAAATGGCAAAAATATTATTTACGTACCAATAAATACAAAATATAATGAAAAAGGAGCTATATATAAAGATGGCTGTGGAGAACCATTACAAGCTAATATTAAAACCACTGGTAATGTTAATACATCTGTTATCGGTGACTACACAGTAAAATACACTTTGGAAGATGGAGAGTCATTAAAGAGAACAGTTAAAGTATATGACCCAAACATTCCAAATGAAAAAATAATATATTTGACCTTTGATGATGGCCCAGGAAATACTACTAAAAAAATATTAGACGCACTAGCTAAATACAATATAAAAGCTACTTTCTTTGTAACTAATCAATTTCCTAGTTATAGGAATCTAATTAAAGAGGAATATATAAATGGACATGCAGTCGGTGTGCATTCATACACACATAAATACGATATCTATAAAAGCTTAGATAGCTATTTAAATGATTTTAATAAAATGAATGAAATTATAAAAGAAGAGACTGGTACTTATTCGCAAATATTTAGATTTCCTGGCGGAGCATCTAATACCATAAGTAAGTCTTATAAAAAGGGTATTGTTAGCGAAATCGCTAAATACTTAACGGCTAAGGGATACTTATATTTCGATTGGAATGTAGATTCTACAGATGCTGCGGGTGCAGGAACAGAGGCGATTATAAAAAGAGTAACGACGGATGTATCAAAATGCAGTAAATGTGTCGTATTAATGCATGATATAAAAACTACCACTGCTAACGCAATAGATCCAATTTTAGCAGAACTTACAAGCAGAGGATACTCATTTCAAGTATTAAATTCAGATGGACCGAAAGTTCAACATAAAATAGCCAATTAAAATAATTATTGGCTTTTTAATTTGACTTTTTTATATATTTATATATAATATGTAAATCAATGAAAGAGGGGGAAAAAATGGCAAATATGTCCAATGGATCATTCAATAAATACGTGGACTTTGTAATTCATAACACAAGTGAATTTGATCCAGTGCGAAGAGCACTAGGTCAGGGTAATACACAGCCTGAAATCGAATCGTTTGCAATTTTTAATGATACTCTTATAACTGCATATAAGAAAAAGGTTTTATTAGATGACGATATTGTCTCACTAGTTAGAGAATTGATTCTTCGAATTGTTGAATCGGGATATACCGAAAGATTAGTTGTTAGTTATACGATAATTATACAAAGGGAATATCCCACAGCACGCCAACTAGCTGCTTTAGATAGTGAGTTAATGTACTATGGGCTCGATAAAACAATTTTATCTATTTATATGAAAAAAATGAAATCTAATGTCAGACATTTAAATGGTATTTTTGCTAATGCTAATAATTATTTTGCTCCTATTGCAGCAGCTGTTAAAAATGAAATTGGAAGAAGAGAAACAATTTTAAGGAGCCAATCGTCAGAATTACCATCACAAATAGATATAGAAGAAACCAACAAGCTAGCAACAACTTACTACTTTTTAAGTCACCAGGAAGATATTTATAGAAAGAGCATTTATATTAAAGATTTGTCAATTTTTAATCCAATTTTACAAATGTATTCTGAAGATGAAGAATTATTAACAAATTTTATAAGTTGGTTTATTTCTCTTCTAAGTGACGTTGTCGATTATCTTTTTTCTGCAACAGAAGCAAATAAAAGAAGTAATAACCATGATTATGCTGATAATGAAATCAGAGCCGATAAGACTTCGAAAGAAAAAAAAGTTATAGGCTATTATGAATTTTCTAAAGACTATCCAGATTCATATCTGGACCAACATAATCGAAAGCTTGAACAAATAGTGAATCATGTTTTTGAATCTTACAGATTTGTACCATTTGACACAGATGCAAATAATAATCACCCTGAAGCTTTAACAAAATTGCAAGAACTAAGTAAGGCAAAAGAGGTTGTTAAAAGTAGTGAAAATTTAATAGATGACCGTAAAAGTAGCTTAGAAGCAATACGATGCCTACTAATTGAGTTAGGATTGGATGAAAAATTTGCTAATGTGTATTTTAAAAAAATGATGGATAGAATTATACCTGTGCCAAAAGCAAAGCCAGTAACTGTTGAACCAGATAGACAAAATTATAAAGACCAAATAAAAAGAGTGAGAAATGCTGAAACAACAATTGCTTCTATAGATAGCAAACCTTCACCTGTTAGTATGGAAGATATGGAAAAATACATAAGCGCTAATGATGTGTTAAAAGAAGAAGTATCATCATTTTTAACAAAACAGATAGAAGCATTAATAAGAAATATAGATAACTTCTCCTGTATTGCTCAATTAAAGGATATATATAATAAATATAAAGATTTATTCGTATACTACTATAATAATTTGGAAACTAATGATGAAGATATACTTTTTTTTGAATTGGTGATTCGGGATATTGACAATATACCGGATAGTTTGGAATTGTATAGTAATAGAGAATTGATGGACATGCACTCTTGTCTTATACCAGATTTAAAAAAATATCTTTTGCAAGCTTTATATAACATTAAACCTAGTGACATATATGTATTATTTAAATCGTTACAAAAACAATTATAATTTATTCTATTAACATGTTTACATATGTTGACATCATATTACATAAGCTTAAATATGGCCATTTGAATGAAATAAAGAAAAAATTATAAAGTCAGTCACATGTAAACATTTTTATAAAAAGTGTCTATTTACGACACTTTTTTGTAAACTTTTAAAGAACTTTGTTATAATAATATTGGTGAGAATTATGAATGAGACTTTTAGTGTTCTTGAACGTTATGCTGAAGATTTAACTCAAAAAGAATATATAACAGATCCCGCTATTGCAAGGGATGATGTAATTAAAGAGATTATACTAACTCTTTTGACTCCTGAGAAGGGAGCATTGCTAGTTGGTAAGCCTGGTATTGGTAAGACAGCAGTTGTAGAAGGGCTTGCATACCGCATACAAAAAGGAATGGTACCTAATGCTCTTTTAGGTTGGAAATTATATAAAATAAATATTACTAGCCTTTTGGGAAGTGCTGGAGATACAAATGACAGTAAAATAGAAGCATTGATTAAAGAACTTAAAAATTTAGATAAAACTATTATTTTTATAGATGAAGTACACTTATTAGTAAGTAGAAATGAATCGAATAGTATCGATTTTGCCAATTTATTAAAACCAGCATTAGATAGAGGTACAATTAAAATGATTGGTGCAACAACTACTGAAGAATACGAAACATATGTATTGCGCGATAGAGCATTTGTAAGACGATTCCAAAAAGTAGATGTATTTGAAACAGATGGCCCAACCACTGTAAGAATACTTATGGGTACACTGCCAAAGCTGGAAAAACAAATAGGGGTCAAGTTAGACTATACGCCATTTATTGTGGAAAGAATTATGAAATTTATAGTTGAAATGACCAGTGAGTATAAAAGGGTATATGAGGTATCTAGTAGATATCCAGATATATGCATAACCATAATTGCAAATGCACTTAGCTATGCATTATTCGAAAATTTAGATAAAGCAAGTATCAGACACGTCTACAAAGCAGTGGTAAATGCTAAAAACATCTACCCGGATGCCAAAGCAAAGGCTATCGAACAATTTAAAGAAGAATTTAACGACTTAATAAGAGAAGAAAATATTCTTTTGGAAAACTTAGTTTAGCTCATAAAAGTTTTTGTACTGCATATAATCTTGTAGGTGAAGATTTATGGGTAGAGATCATACTAGAGGACTAACTAAGGAAGAAGTACTAAAAAGCCGCGAGAAATATGGTACTAATTGTATTACCAGTGATAATAAAAACAGTTTTTTCAAATTGCTAATCGAGTCACTCAGTGATCCGATAATAAAGATATTATTAATAGTATTAGCAGTTAAAACTGTTTTTTTATTTCAAAATTTTGATTGGTTTGAGACGCTTGGCATTGTTATTGCAATTACGATTGCATCACTGATATCGACACTGAGTGAATATGGCAGTGAAAAAGCATTTGAAAGATTACAAGATGAGGCATCAAAAATTAATGCTCGTGTCTATAGAGATGGAACTTTAGAAACTGTAGATGTAAGTGATTTAGTTGTTGGCGACATAGTGGACGTCGTAACTGGGGATGTTATAAATGCAGATGGAGTCTTGATTAAAGGAAATCTAATTATAGATGAATCTAGTTTTACAGGAGAGACTAGGGACATAGCAAAGAAAGAAAATGATTCATTATTTAGGGGAAGCATCGTCATAAATGGATGTGGCCTTATGAGAGTAGAGAACGTGGGATTAAACACTAAATACGGAAAATTGGCATCTGAACTTTTGCAGAAAAATCCCGAGAGCCCACTTAGATTAAAACTTCGTGAACTTGCGAATACTATAAGTAAAATAGGCTATATTGGGGCGATTCTTACATTTTTTTCATACCTTTTTTCAGTCATATTTGTCGCGAACAGATTTGATTTTTCGACTATAATTTCTATAATAAGTACTCCTAAAATAATTTTTGGTCACATTATTTATGCTCTTACTATTGCTGTAACTATAATTATAGTGAGCGTACCAGAAGGATTACCTATGATGATTGCTCTCGTTCTTTCATCAAATATGAAAAGAATGGTTAAGAACAATGTATTAGTTAAAAGAATGGTAGGAATCGAAACATCCGGTAGAATTGATGTGCTTTTTTCTGATAAAACTGGAACTATTACCGAAGGAAAAATGAAAGTTGCAGGTTTTATATTGGGTAGTGGCAAAGTAATAAGTGATTTAGACGAATTACAAGATGGAACACTGAAAAAGTTAATAGTTGAAAACATGCTCATTAATAACGAAGTAAAGTTGGATAGTAGCAACAATATAGTAAGTGGAAATAGTACAGATAGGGCATTACATGAATATATTAAAAATAATAACATTCTCTATAAATTACTAAATAGAACTCCTTTTAGTAGTTCAAAAAAGTATTCTAGTGTAAAGATAGACGATGGAACAGTACACACCCTCATCAAGGGCGCGCCAGACATTCTTCTAAAAAATGTAAAAGATTATATCACACAGGATGGATTAAAGAAAAAAATAGATATGCATAGTATAAAGGAATCTATTGAAAAGTATTCTTCATTAGGATACAGATTAATTTTACTTGCAAATGCAATTAATAATAATGATTATTCATATGTTGCGTCGATACTAATAAAGGATGAACTATCGCCATCCAGTAAAGAAGCGATTAAAATGATAAATAAAGCAGGCATACAGATAATTATGATAACAGGAGATGCAAAAGATACAGGCCTTGCCATTGCAAAGGAATCTGGTATTTTTGTAACAGGCGATTTGGCATTAACAAGTAGTGACTTAGCTAATTTGACTGACGAAGAAATTATGCAAATGTTTACAAAAATAAAACTAGTTGCGCGGGCATTACCTAGCGATAAGAGTAGACTAGTAAAAATTGCTCAATCGATGGGGAAAATAGTAGGAATGACCGGAGATGGTGTAAACGATGCTCCAGCATTAAAGTGTGCCGATGTAGGATTCGCCATGGGAAGTGGAAGCGAAGTCAGTAAAGAAGCAGCAGATATAGTTATACTCGATAACAATCTTACATCTATTGCTAAAGCCATACTGTATGGAAGAACTATTTTTAAAAGTATTCGTAAGTTCATCATATTCCAGTTGACCATGAATCTTTGCGCACTTACACTAAGTATCATTGGACCTTTTTTAGGTATCAAAACGCCAGTCACGGTAATGCAGATGCTTTGGATAAACATGATCATGGATACACTTGCAGGACTTGCATTTTCTTTTGAAGCACCATTAAAAGAGTATATGAGTGATCCTCCAATTAAAAAAGATGAACCAATTATTAACAAGTACATGTATAATAACATTTTAGTATCTGGGCTTTTTACCTCAACACTACTTATCTGTTTTTTAAAAAGCAATTTTATAAGAGAAATCTTTCGATACGACATCAATGATAAATACGTTTTAACAGCATTCTTTGGTCTATTTGTCTTTTCTGGTGTGTTTAATTCTCTCAATGCCAGAACGCACAGAATAAATATTTTTTCTCATCTATTGGACAATATACCTTTTATATTAATCACAATGTTGATTGTAGTAGTACAGATAATTTTGTTATATAGGGGTGGTTTAACATTTAGAACATTTGGTCTTACACTTAAAGAATTTTTAGTAATGTTATCTCTTTCATTACTCGTTATTCCAGTGGATATTATAAGAAAAATAATTTTAAAGAAAACTAATAGTAGAAGAGGTGTTTAAAAGTATCCGTTTTTAACTTCTAGTGATTCATTTATAATAATAAATGCACTATTATCATATGTATCTATTAGACGCTTTAATTTTTTTAAGTTTTTCTTGTCGATTTCAACCAATATAAATTCTTTAGATTTATCTTTAACTATCGTACTTGCGCCATATCCACTTCTTTTTAGACATTGTCCCAAATTTACTGTTTTCTTAGTAAATATTAAGATAGTTAAATTTCCCTTTATTAAGTATTTATTTACAAGACCACCCATATAAGTTCCAACGGCGTATCCAAGTGCATAACTTACTACTACTAAAAAACTAATATTTCTCATCGTTATAGTTTCTCTTGCAACATAAAACCAAATTAGTAGTTCTATAAATGCAAGAAAACAAGCGATAAAGTTTTTCTGTTTTATCAGGTATACTGTTCTTATAGAACCTATACTGACATCTAAAATCCTAGCGAAAAAGACTTCTAAACACAATAATAACGTTTCCATATTATTAGTATGTTAGATATTAAAAAAAATAAACAAAAGATCAGCCTCTTTTGTTTAATTCTTGTGCAAGTTTACCACTCGACAATAAATATTTATAAAGTTTATCTCTAAATACTAGGTCATATTCACCGATATATTCGAAGACCATTGGATTAAATCCCAATTTAAATCTATTCAATCCTTTATAAGGGTTATTACCCTTAAAATCACCGGTAATGCCGTTTAAATCTAAGAATTCGAAGTCGTCTTTATATCGTTCTATTATTGCATTGTATAAGAAATAGTTTGCATTTAATGTAGAAAGTTTCTTGTCATATCCACTTTCCACTATGTGTACTCTATTATTATATTTGATTACTAGTGCACCTGCGACTACAGCATGATTGTCATTTCTCAATCCGTCAGTTGCAAAGATAATTTCATTTTTTAAAATACATAGTTTGCTATCGCTCGCACTCTTAGAATTGATATCTTCCTTTCTGTGACTTCTATGTAGTATCTCATTTAATAGTGCATTGCGATTCAACTCTTCGTCATATAGTTCTTGTCCCTTTTTTATAAACTGTTCATAATCTATTTTTACTAGCAGTAATTCTATTTTGTCTTTCCCAAAGATATTGTATAAATTCTTATAATAAGTAAATGGTTTATCTGTATCTAATATACTATGTAGGTTTGCTAAATCATCATCCGTACCAACTTCTAAATATAGTCCTTTTCTTCTTGAATTGTTTATCTTATTTCTATTTGCCTTTGAATATAATTTAAAATCTACTTTTCTTAGGTCTATATACGCATTAAATCTTGGTTCAACTGCTTCAAAAAATAAATTGTCCTTAAGTTTCCTAAAACCATATTTAGGAAAATTCTGTTTCAACTTTAAATTAGCGTTTGGATAGTATTCGTATGTCTTATTGTTATATTCTGCAGTTACAATCTCAGGATTAACTTTTATAAAGACAACTCCTTTTTTTTCATAATAATTTTTTAGTTCGTTAGTAAACGTAGTCAACAAGTCTATATCGTAATAATTTATTAAAAACCCTTTAGGAGCATATCCATAATATGTATTATGACCAATCTTCTTAATTCCAATCAATGAAGCTGCTTTAATGGTGCTACCATCGACAAGTCCAATATATTCATAACTATACCCGTTTTCTCCCATGAATCTGGCATATTCTACTGTTTGCATATAGTTTTTTAATGGATGATTATTTGCAAATGAAGTAAACTCTTCAATAGTTAATTCTTTTATACACATGATATAACTCCCTTCTTGAGTTATTCATTATAACACAATATATTGGAAATGTCACTTGAAATATTTAATATAATCGTTTATAATTTTATCTAGAATAAAAGGTGAGGCAAAATGTTTAAGATAACAGGACTATGTGCACATGAGATACTAGATTCAAGAGGTAATCCAACAGTATACTGTGAAATGCGTGTGAACGAGGATATTTTTGTCTCTGCCAGTGTTCCAAGTGGTGCATCCACTGGCTCAAAAGAAGCCTTGGAATTGAGAGATGAAATACAAACTAGATTCGATGGTAAAGGCGTGAAAAGGGCAGTAACAAATGTCAATGAAATAATAAAACCTCGAATCTTAGGAGAAGATTTAGATCAAGAAAAAATTGATAAGATATTAATCGATTTAGATGGAACTCCAAATAAATCCAGATTGGGAGCAAACGCCATACTACCGGTGTCAATTTGTGTAATGAAAGCTCTTGCTAAAAGTTTAAAAATAGAACTATACGAATATTTGGGCAATGGTAATATATCTATGCCAATTGCAATGATAAACATATTAAATGGTGGCATGCATGCAAATAACGGAGTAGATATTCAGGAATTTATGATAGTGCCAGCTTTGAAAACTATTCATGAAAGAGTTCGTTGTGGAGCAGAAATATTCCATAAATTGCAATCTATACTTAAGAAAAAGGGACTTTCTACTGGCCTTGGAGATGAAGGAGGATACGCACCTAAACTAGTAAGTAATACGGAAGCTTTGGATTTATTAGTAGAAGCCATTACTAAAGCAGGATATGTACCAGGCAAAAATGTTTTTATCGCTTTGGATGTCGCTGCAAATTCGCTGTATGACGAAAAAACTAACACATATAAACTAGATAATACTAAAATGAGTAAGGACGATCTATTGAACTATTATAAATATATCGTAGGTAAGTATCCAATAATCAGTATTGAAGATCCTTTTCAAGAGGATGACTTGGATTCACTTCGTAAAATCACACAGGTATTAGGAACTAAACTCATGATAGTAGGAGATGACTATTTTGTTACGAACAAGAATCTTTTAGAAATAGCAGCTTACAAATCGTGTGGAAATGCAATACTACTAAAGCCTAACCAAATCGGAACTATAACAGAAATGATGGAAACTATCAACTTTGCTAAAGAAAAAGGGTATAGGACAATCATCAGTCATAGAAGTGCCGAGACAACTGACGACTATATCGCAGATATGGCGGTTGGACTTAACATAGGTTTTATCAAGACTGGATCTATGGCAAGGGGAGAAAGAATTGCTAAATATAATAGACTAATGCTTATTGAAGATAAATTGACTGGAAAGAGCGAGTTGGAGTAAAAATGCTAAGAATTATAAAGATAACTGGTATTTTTTTACTATCCGTATTTGTAATTCTATTAATTTTACACTTTTGGTATTTTTTTGAAACTGTAATGAGACTTAAGACTTATCCGGAATTTGCTTCATATAAAATGTATCTGATAAAAGAAAGACCAAATTTGACGGGAATTGAAAAAGGTGACCTTCTGATTATTAGGAATACTATAGAAGGCAAACCTGGAGATATTGTATTATATTTAAATAATAACAGTAAATACGAGCTTGCAAGATTGATCTCTAAAAATAGTGTATCAGTAGAAATCAAAAAAGATAGCGATGAGGCTTCCACTACGATGAATAGTAGCGTAGTGATAGGTAAAGCAGTAAAAAAAGTGTCAAATTTTACAAATATTATAAAAATTTTTGGCAATAAACTAGTGGTAGTTGCATTTGGTTTAATAGGATTCATTTTCGTCGTATTTGCCCAAGAAAGAATGTCTAGACCAAAACAAATAAATTAAAATGCTTGCATGCTTTTTACATGTATGTTAAAATTAATACCGAAATCAGGTGAAAAAATGGAAATAGCATTGTTAATATTATCTATATTATTAATTGCTTTAGCATTATTACAAGGCAACAAGGCAAGTGATGCAGGGCAGATAATAACTGGAGGAAACATAGAATTGTTCCAAGCTCAGAAGGAAAGAGGAGTAGAACTTTTTATTTCAAGACTAACTTTTGTTCTAGGCGGAGCTTTCATGATAATAGCATTTTTAATTATGTTTACAGCATAAACACACATAGGTGTGTTTTTTTATTGTATTTTGTGCTAAAATACTCATGAAGGTAGATAACATATGAAAGAAAGAATATTAACTATTTTAAAAGGTGAACAGAATGCAATTACTACAGATGAATTGTGTTCAAGGCTAGATGCAAACGTGGAAGAAATACAGCGAGTACAAGAAATACTTAATGAAATGGTACAAAATTTCGAAGTTTATTATACTAATAAAGGTAAATATATATTATTCGAAAACTGTAAAGACATAGAAATCGGCGAAATAGATGTCCATCCAAAAGGATTTGGATTTTTACTATTGCCTGGTGATGATGTACACATCGATAAAAACATGTTAAACGGTGCAATCGATGGCGATATCGTAATAGTAGAAATAACTTCTAGAAAACCCAAACTAGAAGGTAGAGTCTTAAAAATTGCCAAGAGAAATTTAAATAATTTGGTAGGCGAGGTTAAATTTATTCATGGAAAGCCATTCATGAAATTAGAGGATAGAAGATCACTTATTATAGAACTTGATTCTAAGACTACTAGAGACTGTGTGGATGGCACAATTATTACTGCAAGTATAATAAAGGAAGTCAGAAAAAACTATTATTTAGCTAGAGTAAAAGATATTGTTGGTCATAAAGATGATGCAGGTGTAGACATATTGACTATTGCGTATAAACACGAAATTTACCCAGATTTTAGTGAAAAAGCAATGAAAGAGACTGAATCAATACCAACCGAAGTGGGAGAAAGTGAACTCGTTGGACGAACAGATTTAACAGATAAGGTAATATTTACTATAGATGGAGCAGATACAAAAGATATCGACGATGCGATAAGCTTAGAAGAGAAAAATGGAAATTATTTACTAGGAGTACACATCGCAGATGTAAGTTATTATGTAAAAGAAAACTCACAACTTAATTATGATGCAATGCATAGAGGAACGAGCTCTTATTTAGCAGATACAGTTATACCGATGCTGCCACATAAGTTATCAAATGGAATATGTTCTTTAAATGAAGGTGTAATAAGATTGACTGAATCCTGTGTCATGGAAATAAATAAAGAGGGAAAAGTTATAGATTACGACATTTTTCCAAGCTATATAAAGTCTAGAAAGAAAATGACTTACGAACATGTCAACGACATATTAATGCGCGACATTGTCGAACCTGGTTATGAAGAATTTGTCGATATTCTTAAAAAAATGAATGAATTGGCACATATTCTTCGCAAGAGAAAAGTTAAAAGAGGTTATATCGATTTTGGAATAGACGAAGCTAAAATATATTGCGATGAAAACGGAAGAGCTAAAGAAATCAAAAGAATTATTAGAGAAGATGGAGAAAAACTAATCGAAGACTTCATGATTATTGCAAACGAAACAGTAGCGTCACACATCTATAACATGGATTTGCCATTTGTGTATAGAGTACACGATATTCCGAGTAGAGAAAAAATAGATGACTTTATGAAATTTGTGTCAATCCTAGGATATAGTGTAAATGCCGATTTAAATAAGTTGACGCCTATCACTTTACAGAATATACTAAAGCAGTTGGAGGATAAGCCGGAGTATTTGGTATTATCTTCAAACTTATTAAGAAGTATGAAAAAAGCTAAATATCAGGTCGAAAACATTGGTCACTTTGGTCTCGGAAGTGAAACTTACACTCACTTTACAAGTCCAATTAGAAGATATCCAGATTTGACAGTTCATAGACTGCTTCGAAAATATATATTCGATAAAGATATAATTTCTAGTACTAAAAACGATTTTACTGACAAACTAAGCGAAATCGCCGATATATCTAGTGATAGAGAATTAAAAGCCCAAGAAGCTGAAAGAGAAGTAGACGATATGAAGATGGCAGAATACATGGAAGGCCATATAGGAGAAGAATACGATGGTATTATCTCTGGACTAATGAATTTTGGCTTCTTTGTACAATTAGATAATCTTATAGAGGGATTAGTACATATAAGTACATTAAAGAAAGACTATTACAACTATAATCCAGATATCATGGCTATAGTAGGTGAATCACATAAAAAAATGTTTAGACTAGGAGATAAAGTAAGAGTAAAAGTGATAGATGCCTCTAAAGAAAATAAAACGATAGACTTTGAACTAGTCGAGGGGGATAAAAATGCAAATAATAAACAGGAAAGCAAGATTTAATTATTTCATCGATAGAGAAGTAGAAGCTGGAATTGTATTAACAGGTACAGAGATAAAATCTATAAGAAAAGGTAGTGCCAATTTTAACGATGCCTATATAACTATTAAAAATGGCGAAGCTTATGTCATAAACATGTATATTGCCAAATACGAAGATGGAAATAGATTTAATCACGATGAGCGAAGAACGAGAAAGTTATTATTACACAAAAGTGAAATAAAACATATCGGTAATGAACTTAAAAATACGGGTATTACATTAGTACCATTGAAATTATATTTTAAGGGTAACTACGCAAAAGTAACAATTGGAGTTGCTAGAGGTAAAAAGCTTTACGATAAAAGAGAAACTATAAAACAAAGAGACTTAGAACGAGAAACAAGAAGATAATGACTACTTGCAGGTTTAAGAACAATATGGTATAATTTCAAGTACTTACGGGGCCGTAATTTGGTTTCGACAGAGTATTGATTTGGTCTAACTGCAAGTAGAAGTTCATCTTCAACGAACAAAAATAAATTAAATGACAAAAATACAAGCGCATTTGGCGCTCCTGCACTAGCTTTTGCCTAAGATAGGTATTGGTGCATTCCATGTTGAGTTGACTTAGGGCTCGATATTGGGATTCATATTACTAAGTTATATCTGTATGCCAGTCTAAAGCATATAGAAGAATTTAATTAGACTTACTTGCTAGAGGGTTTTCGATACCTTAATCTTGTGAGGAAATTTTAATATCGAATAAACTTGTAGACGTTATTCTGAATGTACTTTGGACAGCGGTTCGAGTCCGCTCGGTTCCACCAATGTGATTGCAAGAGCAATTGCTCTTTTTTTATTATAAGAGAAATGCTATAATACGACTCAAATGGTGATATTATGGAAGAAATTATTGAATTATCAAATATACTTACAAGATTTACAGGAGTGGTCATGTACTGTAGTTATGCTAGAGAAACCAATAATGCGTATTTACTTAGTCTAATAGATGGATTTAAAGACTTTAGCAAAATTGTAAATCCAGAACAACTAAAAAATAATTTCATGGAAGAAATAGGTAAAATTCACGAATTGGGATTCGACTTATTTACAAGACTAGAGAGAATCTATAGACTTTATGGCATCACTACATTTGATGGTTGTGTCGAAAGAATACTTGAGATATGGAGTAATAATCATATAAACAATCCAGAATTAATTAAAAACACGTTACTCAATCTTTCGGACATGTACAATTCTTACCCTGGTACGAGATCAGAAATTCGAAAATTTGCTACTAAATCTTTAGAACAACTATATGTCGATATGTTTTACGATGGTATGCTTGATCCAATGGCTAGTATTGGCACTTCTCATGAACCACTATATGCGTTATTACCAGTTGATGAAAAATTCTTTGATATAAACTTACAAATAATAGCAGATAGACGGATCGATTGGAGTATTTATAGCAATGGCATACATGTATTAGATAGATTATGCCAAGATTATGAATCTGCCTGTGCTAATAAAAACGAAAAATTAGCAGCCTATTATCACGATGCCATAATGGCTGCCATAAGGGGCTCTTGTAGTTTATTTAGTAATAAATTTTATACACCTGGTGATTTTAAGCCTATAATAATTCGCCCTCCACTATACTTTAGACTATTTGGACAGAACAAATTCTACAGTCATAATCTCGATGAGAAATTAAAAGAAGAGATTAGGGATTACCTACTAACTGACGAAGGCTTTAATAACCAATGTAATAACGAATTAGGATTATATAAGGATACAAGTGAACAATCAGATGTAGAGATAGCCAAAATAGAGGAATTGAGAGCTAAAAGAAAGGAATTCATATAATATTAAAAATATTGATACAAATGCGATAAAAAATGGTATAATTAAATGGAGTTGATTATATGAAAAAAATATTATTATTTCTAATTTCGTTTTTACTAGTTACTAATGTCTTTGCAATACCAGTAAAGAATACTATACAAGATGAAGTTCAGTCTTCGGTTGTTGCCCCTAACGAAACTAGTACAATATTGGGTGAAGAATCTGAACAGAGTGATTCGAGTGACACTGTAACGATAACTAAATATGAAAACGATTTTTCATCTAACTGTATTGATTTTTCACCAGCTATGAGGGTAATAGGAGTAATTATATTAATACTGAAGATTTCAATTCCTATTATAATTATTGTCATGTCATCTATTAATATATACAATACCATTACAAGTGACAAACCTAATGATTATAGTAGTGTTGCAAAAAAAGCTGGCATGTCTATCTTAGGTGGAGTATTAATATTTTTGTCATCAAATATCATAGATGTAGTTTTCTTAACTGTGACAAATATAATAGGCGTAGAAAAGGAAAATTTAGATATTAATTATTGTAGAGAATGTATTTTCCATCCATTAAGTGAAGAATGCGAAAGAAATATTGAACTAAGTGATAATAGAAAATATGGCGAAATCATAGAATTGATCACGTCTAGTACCACAACTACTAATGAAGAACAGAGTAGCAAAACCACTTCGACAAAGAATAGTGGAGGTGGCGGAGGTGGAGGCGGCAATAAAAACGTTAAATATTCGCCATATAAAAACAGATTATTGCCAAATAGACCTTTTTCAAGTGGAGATTACGGTCTTTGGATAGCGCATCAAAAGAACACTAAAGCTGCCATTCAGGATGCTTTATCAAAAGGATTTTATGGAATAGAAGTAGATGTTTCAGATATGAACGGACAACTTATTTTGCATCATTCGGGAGTACCAGATGATGGTACAACACTAGAAGACTTCCTTAAGATAGCAAAAGAAAATAATATATTAGCAGTACTGGATTTAAAGGTTATAAATAAAAAATATTCTGAAATAGTATCGCTCGTTAAAAAGCATTATTCCATGGACTCAGTCGTATTTATGGCCATGGAAAAAGATAAACTTGAAGGAATATATAATGTGGATAATACAGCTAGATTGTGGTACTGTAGAGGAACTGCCGAAACCGGAGCTTACAGCAGATTTGAAAGAGAAAATGTTACAGATGACTTTGCTAGCAAGTTAGAAGGTATTTCGACATTAGCAAAACTAATAGATAAAGACTTAGTCGACTGGGCTCATGAAAAAGGACTTACTGTTGAAATATTCTCATATATAGACATATTATACTCTGACTATTCTACTAGCACTCTTAGGGAATGGGGAGTAGAATATTTCTCAGCAAATGAAATAGATGAAAAATAATAGGTATAAAATATTGGAGGGAGAAAGAATATGAAAATACCATTTAAAAGTGGCAACATACTATTGCCAAAACAGACAGATATGACGAAATGGAGCGTAGTAGCTTGCGATCAATATACGAGTGAACCAGAATATTGGAAGAGCGTTGAAGAAATTGTTGGAGATGCTCCAAGTACATTAAAATTGACATTACCAGAAATATATTTGGAAGGTTCTGATGTGGATGAAAGAATCAAAAATATTAACAATAATATGGAAGAATTGTTAAAGGAAGATTTCTTTCAAGAATATACTAACTCTATGTTCTATATAAGAAGAACTCAAGCAGATGGAAAAGTTAGAGAAGGACTTATTGGTGTAGTAGATTTAGAGGATTACTCTTATGAAATTGGTTCTCAAACAATGATTAGAGCTACAGAGAAAACTGTAATCGAAAGAATTCCACCAAGGGTAAAGATAAGAGAAAATGCTCCTATCGAATTTCCACATATAATGATTTTAATCGATGATGAAAAGAAAGATATCATTGAATCATTACCTAGCACATTAACAGAAGAAGATGTTGTTTACGACTTTGATTTAATGAAAAACGGAGGACATATTAAAGGCTATAAACTAAGTGACAGTACGATTGAGAGTGTCAACGAAAAACTAGAAGCCCTTGCAGATCAGGAATATTTTAATAATAAATATGGTGTGGAAAATAAGGGCGTATTGCTATTTGCAATGGGAGACGGAAATCACTCTTTAGCAACTGCAAAAGCATGTTATGAGGCACTAAAGAAAAATATGAGCGAAGAAGAGTATCTTGCTCATCCAGCAAGATATGCACTTGTTGAATTAGTAAACCTACATAGTCCTGCACTAGAGTTTGAAGCTATTCACAGAGTTGTCTTCGATACCAATCCTACCGAACTAATTTCTGAATTAAAGAAATACTATAATATAAATAGTGATGGAAATGGACAAGAGTTTGTACTAGTGACTCAATCAGGTGAGGAAAAGCTCTATATTTCTAATCCAAAATCAAATATTTCTGTTGGATCAATTCAAATGTTCCTAGATGAATATCTAAAAAATCATGCTGGCAAAATAGACTATATACATGGCGAGGATGTCACTAGGGATCTTACAAAGAGCAACCCAAGTAATGTAGGATTTATCTTCAACGCAATGAAAAAGGAAGAATTATTTAAAACAGTTATTTTGGACGGAGCATTGCCAAGAAAGACGTTCTCTATGGGACACAGTTATGATAAGAGATATTACTTAGAAGGAAGAAAGATAAAATAAAAAACATCTAAAGAGGTTTTTGACGAACATCTATCTAATTCGTATGCTTGTGCGTCAAAGATAGTTGGAAACTATATAGAGTGGTTAAGAAGCCAAGATTTTTATAAAGATACAACTATAATTATCATGGGAGATCATACGATAAATAAGGATTACAATAGAGTAAATAGAAAATTAGCAAAGGACGAAATATTAGAATTCTGTAAAAGAATAAGTTATAACTTTTTTTCACAAAATTATACAAAAATTAATTTTACTACGAATAATCCTGTTTATATTAAAACACTTGAACTTAATGATAAAGACACTTCAATCTGAAGTGTCTATTTATTATAGAAGTTATTTACTAAATCTTCATATGGAACATATTCTTTAATCTCACCAGAATTAATTATGATATCCTCAAGATTTTTAAAAAGTTTTTCCTCGATATATGGATTATCTAGCCAACTGTCAGCTTGTTTATATCTTTCTACAATATCGGTTAAATCGTTAATAGATGTATCAGGAAATTGATCTATTATGATCTCAGAAATTGTTTTAGAATCGTTTTCTTTGACAAACTCAAGTCCTCTTGCAATTGCTTTTGTGAAACCTTCAATTATATCTTTATTTTTTTCTATGTAACTCTTTTTTGCGTTAAACGCAGTATATGGCATCTCACCAGACTTTTCTCCGATAGATGCAACTATGTGACCCAACCCCATTTTTTCTAACTTAGTAGCATTTGGTTCAAATAGGTTTACATAGTCTCCAGTGCCGGAAATAAATGCACTTGTAAGTGAAGCAAAGTCTACAGATGTATTTATTTTTACATCACTTTTAGAAATACTCGTATTTTTTAATGCATTTTCAAAATTTAATTCTGGCATTCCACCAATTCTACCAGCTAGTACTTCGCTTCCTTTTAACATATCCCAATTAAAATTATCAATTTTTTTTCTACTTACGATGAATTGACCATCTCTTTTTGTTAAACCTGCAAATGACTGTATATAATCTTTTGTCTTACCATTATAGACATAGATTGTAGCTTCTGGCCCACAAAATCCAATATCAATATCTCCGCTTAAAACAGCGGCTGCAACATTGTTCGCACCACTTATTAATACGATTTCAACGTCTAAACCCTCTTTTTCAAAATATTTAAGTTCTTTAGAAACATATAGTGGAGCATAAAAAGCGCTGTGTGTTACTTCACCAAGAGTAATTTTCTTTAAATTACTTTTTGTCTTATTATTGCTGCAACCAGAGAATAAAATGCATGAACAAATTATCAAAAATATAAAAACATATAATATTTTTTTCATTTAACCACCTTACAGCGTATTTTATGTATTTTAGAAACAAGTGTTACTGCGATATAACTATTTACAATTAAAAAATGTTTTGTTAAAATATATCTAGAATAGTAGGGAGATGCTAGTATGGAAAGATTTGAAATGATAGGCGATAGTAAACTAATCGAATTCAAAAGCTTTTTAAATAAAACTAAAGAATCGATTGGCAGTTTAATCGATGATATAAAGGAACATATCTCATCTTATGAGACAAGTATTAAAGAAACAGAAGGAGAAATTAAAGAAGCAGAAAACTCTTCTCGCACATGTGAACAAGAAATTTCGAGATTACAGGAGCAGATAAGAGGATTAAAGAAATCTATCGATAATGTTGAAAAAACATATAAAAAGATGGTAGATGCATATTCTTCTACTAGTGAAGGCAGCACCAAAGACATTTATAGTGATATCATCGAGAATGCAAGGGAAAACTGTGAAAGAGACGTTGAGAAGAACAATGCAGAGATAGACAGCATTAATGAAAACATTTATGGAATTAAAAACAACATAAGGGAATTCAATTCTACAATTGACAGATTGAATAGAGATCTTGAAGATTATCAAAAAGAACTAGAAAAGTACAATAGATCTTTACAATATATGCAAAAAGTATATGATGGTGTAATTGAAGATCTAAATGATATTGAGTCTGGAAAAAATTCGAGATCAAAGACTATAGAGAGGACTATAGAACCTATTGTAATCGATGAAAAACCTGTTGTAAATGAACCTGATGACGACAGTGATGAAACGAACAAGGCAAGTGAAGAGTTACAGAGAATTTATGATCTTACGGGTTATAAACCAGAAAAAGACAAACAGGAAGAGGAAGTTAAAGATGAAGTTTCAGAAGAATCTAAGGAGGAAACTGAACCAGTGTACAGTGGAAATCTTGAGAATCTTTTCTTAAATTCGGGAGTTGAAGATTTAAAGATTGAGACTACACCAACATCACCAAATGAAGAATATAACGATAATAAACTTTCAGAATGGGAAGAAATGTTAAACGAAAAAACAATAACATTCGATGAGCCAGTTAAAGCTCCAAGTGAAATAGATACTGTAAATCAATTGCTCAAACCTTATGGAACAACTTATGAAACATTATTAGGATTAATGGATGATAGAATCGAATACAAGGATGGAACAATTCTTCCAGTTACAATTGGAGTTGAAGACATTGTAAAAGCAGTAAACCAAATCGATACAATAGATCTAAAGTCGATGAAGATAGTAGGTCCTAACACAACTATACTTAAAAAGATAAAGAAGATAAAAGAAGGAGTAATGTAGTATGGGATTCTTATATAAGTTTGGATTTACAGATGAAGAAATTAATTCTTTAAAGGAAACTTTGAGCAAGGATATGTACAGTGAGATGGCTTTCTTAAATAAAATAGTTAGTGAAAATTTGGATTACCTAAAATCGTTCGGAGTTACTAACTATAGTCAAGTGTTTGTAAAGTATCCAGAAATATTTATGAGAGATCCGGAATCATTTAAAAATGTGCTTGGCAAGTTTGATAAGGCAGATTTAATAGATAAAGTACTCAAAAATCCAGCGGTTATAAAAAAGATGGTCGATTATGTAGACAATAATTAAAGCCTTAGGGCTTTTTTATTTTATATAAAAATGATATAATAATAGAGAATAGGGTGGTACGCCATGAGAAAATTGTTAATTCTATTAATAGTTCTTTTATCATTTGTCATTAATATTAATGTATGGGCCGCAAACAAATATACGCATGGCGTAATCAAAGGAACTACAAACGTTTATAGTGATGCAAATTTTTCTAAGAGATTGTATAACGACACGGGCAATGCTATAACACTTTATAATGCCGATGTGGTCGAAGTTTTAGATGAAGATACAAAGTATTACAAAGTTTATTTTATTTATTCTGGTTTCTTTTATACTGGTTATATTGCTAAGAATAATGTATTAAAGACTGAATATGAAATTGATGATAACTATATTAATGAATTAGTATCAAAAGGTTTTCCGATGGATTATGCAAAAAAATTGGCAATTCTTCATGCAATACATCCAAATTGGACGTTTGTACCTTCCATGACCGGAAAAGTAAATGGAGGCATGGACTTTAATACTGCCGTAAGCAAAGAAGCCGAAGTCGTCTCTAGAAACTTAATAGACAGCGCTAACACATCTCTTAGATCGACAGAAGATGGTGCTTATATCAATGGGCAGTGGATAGGTTTGAGTGGATCGAGATGGTTTGCTGCAAGTAGACAAACTATTGCGTTCTTTTTAGACCCAAGAAATTTTATGGATGAGTCTCACATGTTCATGTTTGAAAACTTGGGATATAATCCTACGACACAAACTCGAGAAGTTATAGAAAAAATAATTGGTTCTAGCTTTATGAAGGATCCATTTGAATGTATTAGTACATCTAATATATGTTCTATTGGAACTCATTACTATGTCGATTCCTTTTTACAAGCAGGTGTCGATAAAAGTGTGAGTCCTGTCCATCTAGCAACTAGAGTAATTCAAGAGCAAGGCTCAAAAGGATCGATCTTATCATTAGGTAAGGGATATAAAGATCAATACGTTGGTTACTATAACTTTTATAATATAGGAGCAAGTGGAAAAACTGATGAAGAAGTAATTACTAATGGTTTGACTTATGCTTACAATCGAAACTGGAATAATCAACATGCTTCTATTTATGACGGTTCAAGTACTATTGCTTCTAATTACATAAAGTTAGGTCAAAGTACTCTATATTATCAAAAATTTAATACAATACTATTGAATTTTTCGCATCAATACCAACAAAATGTGAAAGCTCCATATTCCGAAGGCTTTAACACGTATACTAGTTACTACAAGTCTTATGATTCACAAGAGGAATGGAATAACGCAATATACGAATTTTTAATTCCAGTATACTCAAATATGCCTGTAAGTACTACACTAGATGTATCAGGAAACGATGATTCAACGTTGCGAATGTTAAATATATCAGAATGCAAACTAAATCCGTCATTTCAATCCAGTGCAAGAGAGTACGATTGTTACTTAAAGAAAGATGTGACTGAAGTCGAGGTAGAGGCGATAGCGACTAATAGCCTTGCAACTGTCGATGATATATCAAAAGTTACTTTAGAAAGTGATGAAACAAGGGTAGAAATAAACGTTACTGCTGCCAGTGGTAGCAAGTCGACATATGTTGTAAATATACATAGAATTGACACAGATGGCTATTCTCCAAATGAAATAGTCAATGGAATTGGGTATAAAATAAACGGCAACTATATTACAAATATATCACAGGGTACAGACTTATCAAATATAGTAAATAGTGTCCAAAATAAATACCATTTTGCTTCTATTAATATTCTTAATGGAGCATCTGGAAAAGTAAAGACAGGTTATAAATTAACTATTACCAACGCCGGCACTACAGGTACATATGGTTTAGTATTATTTGGTGATACGTCAGGCGATGGAGAAATAGACATACGAGACTTGTTAATAATTCAAAAACACCTAGTAAAAGCTAATACTCTTAAAGATGAATATGAGGTAAGCGCCGATGTTAATCACGACGGAATTATAGATATAAGAGATTTGCTATTAGAACAAAAACACTTATTGGGACAATATACTATTTCCCAAGGATAGGAGGAAAAATGAAATATTTGAAGATTTTGCTCTTTGCAATAGTATCGTTTATTTTTGTTGGAAATGTGCATGCGGCTTCAGGTTCAATATCAGTATCCAGTTCTACTAAAATGGCAGTCGTAGGATCTACATTTACTGTTACTGTAAAGGTAAGTTGTTCAGAGGCATTAGGGTCGTGGCAGTTTGGATTAGCATATGATAGTGCCTATGTTTCACTTCAATCTGGTGATACTTCAATCGCCGCATATGGTGATGGACAATCCAAAGTAAAAACTTATACATATAAGTTTAAAGCGATTAAATCTGGAAGTGCATCCATTAGAATTACAGGAGCTTCAATGGTCTCTTGGAATGATGTGAACACATTATTTACGCCTAGCATTTCCAATACTTCGGTAAATGTAAAAACGCAGAAAGAAATAGAGGCTTCTTATAGTAAAGACAACAATCTAAAGTCACTAAGTGTCGAGGGCTTTGAATTGTCGCCAGCGTTTTCTAAGGATGTTACTGAGTATAGCATTAATGTTCCGGATGATGTATTGTCGATAAAGGTGGCTGCACAGGTAAATGATGGAAAAGCAAGCGTACGTGGTACTGGAACGATAGATGTGAGTGAAGGCAATAACAAATTGGAAGTAATAGTAACTGCTCAAAACGGTTCTACTAAAACATATATAATCAATGTTACTGTTAAGGATTTGAATCCAATCGTTGTAAATGTAGATGGAAAGGATTTAAGCGTTGTCAAAAAAGAATCGCTCTTGACTTGTCCAACTGGATATACACCAAAGACCATTAAGATTAACGATATCGATGTTCCAGGATTCATAAGTGAAATTACCAATTTCGTTTTAGTTGGACTAAAAGATGACGCGGGAGAAATTAATCTGTATAGATATGATGAAAAAGGATATCTAAGGTATGTCGAAGTTAAATCGAAAGGATTGACACTGTATCCCGATAATGCTCCTAGTACACCAAAAGGATTCAAAAAGGAATCTATAACTATAAACGATATAAAAATGACTTCATATACCAGTGAAAACATTGGTAAAAAAGTTTTAATATATGCGATAAATGTAGAAAACGGTTATAGGGGATTCTATTTATATGATAAAGATGAAAATTCCTTTGTTAGATATGATGAGAAAACACTAGAAATACTAGATAAGAAAGATAAAGAGAATAAATTTATCATACTTGCAATGTCTTTGATGTCTTTAATACTATTATGTATCTCGATAGTATTGGGAAGAAATTATACTAAAATTAAAAAAGCAGTTGTCAAAAAGACAACAAATGAAAAAGAGAACAGTCCTACAAAGGAAGATTAGTTCTCTTTTTTCTTGAAAAACTAAACCATGTATTGTATAATCATTTATAGAATAGGTGAAGATATGAAGAATAATAGAGAAGTTATAAGACATTGTCCTCATTTTTATACTATTATAAATTTCGAATATTACGGTAACGATGTGGTATCTGAAAAGTTAATCGAAGTATATGAAAAATATATTTTTGCGTGCGATATGAATATCCCAGAAAACGTAAACAAAGTAGAAAAGTTAGATACTATACTATATAAATACATAACTGATTACAGCTTTAGAGAACAAGTAAAAAGTGATATAACGAAGGTTCGCGTAAAAAGAGGAGAAAACGTACTAGATGTAGTTGTAAGCGCGATAATAAATTTCTTCGATAATTACGAAAAATACAAATGTAGAAAAGTACAAGTTACTAGGTGGATATAATGGATGAAGATTTTAAAGATGTATATTCATCTAAAAGTAAGCTTACAACTATAGTTATAGTATCTATCATCTTGGGCCTTGTAGCGTTTGGCTATTTTTTTGTCTATTCTAAATACAAGTTTACTTTAAAGACAATTAAACATGAAATTGGGACTCCACTAAGTGTCGACGTAAACGACTATTTGAGAAAAAAACTTGTTGATACGGCAGGTTATAAGTTAGATACTTCTGGTGTAAACACTAGTGAAGTTGGGACATATGAGTATAAGATAAAATATAATAAAATCGTTAAAAAGGGCAAAATTCAGGTTCTAGACACCACTCCACCAGATTTTAAAGTTAAAGATAAGATCGAAGTAGAAGCTGGAGATGTAAATTTCTATCTTAGCGATACTCTTTCGAGTTGTACTGATGCTTCCATGCCTTGTTTCGTAAATTTTAGTGATGAAAACGATTCTGAAAAATTAAATACACCCGGAGAATATGACATAGATATAATAGTTGAGGATTTATATAAGAATAGTAAAACATCTAAAGTGCATATAACTGTCTTCGAAAAAGGTACACTTGTAAAAGACGAAGAAAAAGACTTGGAATTTGCATCTAGTTCATCACCATTAACAGACTTTAATGATGATTATTATGTCAAATTCGATAAGGCAATCGCAGATAATACCGATGAAATAGAGGATATTATTTCTAGCATTACTACTGAAGACATGGAATCATATGTAAATAGTAACTATCCTGGATTTAGAATAACTGGTTCAGAAGTGATTAAAATGCATAACAAGAGTAACTACGTAATAGGTTTAGTTGTCAAGTTGACTATTAGCAATGGTTCAAGTAGAGTTGTGTACATGAAAAAGTAAGAATACATCTTACTTTTTCTTTATATGGCTACAAAAATGTGTTATACTTCAATTATAGAATAGAGTGATAGTAATGAAAAATAGAGGCTTTATTGCAACATCATTAATATATTCATTTTTCTTAGTATTTTTAGTATTATTGGCAGTAATCTTAAATAGTATGATTTTCAATAATCGTATACTCAATGTGTATAACAAATCCATAATGAATAAACTCAATAAAGAAATAGATAAGACTTCGGATGAACCATCATATGTCAAAGATGATTTAGAGATACTAGATATTAGGCCACAAACAGGCACACCTAATTTTAATTCGGTTGCAACGACTAATGAGGGCGTTTTTATTGCAGAGGATAATCATGGTACAAGTTACTACTATCGCGGCAATATAGACAATAACTATATGGTTTTTGGCCATAAAACTGGCGATCCTGATGATGGGCATCCACTATATTGGAGAATAGTTAGAATTAATGGAGATGGTTCTCTAAGGCTCATGTACGAAGGATATATGGATAGAAGAAACTTGATAAAAGATTCTATTGGAAACGTGGCATGGAGTACTAGTACTTCATCTGTTGGAATACATCAGGCCTTTAATAGAACACTAAATACGTTTTATACGGACAGCTTTTTAAATACAGAATATGAAGCATATATCAGTGATTCTGGTTTTTGCTCTACTATTGCATCTAAAACGAACAACCCGGAAAACTGTTCTATGAGAGATGGAAACATAACTTGTGGTGGCCAAGCAATGGAAATTACAGATTTTTCAGATTACGACAAAGTGGCAACATTTGGTCCAACTGCTATTGGAGCTAGTCCATCTCTAAAGTGTGACAAGGCAAATCAATATACTGTATCAACTATTAACGGGAATGGTTATTTAACATATCCAATAGGTATAATAAGTTCTAACGAAATAGTCATGGCTGGTGGCAGATACTTGCAGGAAAACAGCAACAAATATATTAATGAAGATTTTTACTTGTACAAACAGGAAGACTATTGGACCTCTGCTCTATTTACCAAAAAAACCAATAGCGGCGGAGGAGGATCTCTTATGTCAATTAGATTTTTAACTGGCAAAATAACTCCAACAGAACCAACAGATCCGTCAGCTGGTAGTACTGGAAACTACGTTTTAACGTATTCTACAGATGGATCACTAATTGAAAAGAGTATTAACGATGCAAAAATAGGTGTATACCCTGTAATTAATGTAAAAGAGGAGTATATTTCAACCATTGAAGGGGATGGAACTATAAATAATCCATTTATAGGAAAATTAGATAGGTGAAGATATGAAAAATAAGGGATTTGTATTACTAGAAACAATTGCTGTACTATCTATCATATGTATTACACTTGTCACCCTATATAGTGCTTACATAAGAATTATTAAAAATGTAAAAGAGCGAAGTTTCTATGATAATACGGAGTACATATATAAGACAAAATTAATTGGAGATTTACTATCTAGTGATATTAGTAGTGAAGATATAAAAGATAAAGATATTTTTATATATTGTAATACTGCCGTATACAGAACTCAAGCTAATCCTAATCCAACATTGGTTACATGTAATAGTGATTCGATGAAATATAAGAACTTATTTACTGCGATGAATGTAAAAGGTGTTTATATTACAACTTGGAATACGAGAGAAATAGATTCGATGTCATATATAGAGGTTGAACCAACCACACAGAAATATTTAAACCATATTAACGATAAGAGAGGTACAGGATATAAAATTATAGTAATGTACAGTGATAGAGTATCACCTAAAAAGTATCAATACGCATCACTTAGGTTTGTTCCTGAATCATAGGGAGTGTGAAAAAAAGTGAACAAGAAAGGTTTTACGTTAATTGAATTGTTAGTTATCATTGGGCTTTTGGCATTGATGGCAGGACTTTTTTCAGTCAACATGGTGCAAATATTAAATAAAACCAACTCGGATTCAGAAGAGGAAGGCTATTCAGAGCTAATCGCGGCGACAGATGTGTACTTGGCAATTAATAAAGAAAAACTAGCCTTGCTACATAATGGCGAATCCAACAAGATTAAAATACCAATTAAAAGTTTAAAAGATGAAGGTCTTATCAGTAGGGATTATTCTATAAATGGAAAAAAGATTCGAGATGATATGTCTATAGTCGTCATTTTAGGTGACAAAGGTGAACTTGAAATAAGTATTGAAAAGAGTTGAACATAATGAATAGAAAAGGTTTTACATTAGTCGAATTATTAGCTATTATCATGCTTTTAACTATTTTAGTTGTCTTGATAATTACAAATGTAACTGGACCTTTAGATAGTTCTAATAGTACTATAGAAAATTCGCAGATAAACGTACTTTTAGCAGCAGCAAAAAACTACGCAGAAGATAATATTAATGATTATGCAAGTTGTACATACAATACTAATCTGCCAATACCAAGCTTGTGCTCAATAAGTACAAGAGTGCTTGTCGATGAAGGATACTTGAATGAAGAAGAGATAGATAGATTAGATGACAAACACACCATAATAGCATGTTACAATTCTGACAACACTACTATTTCTGTGTATTATAAGGATAAGAGAACAGCCGACTGTAAAGATGTTGAATCTCATAGGATTCATATAGAACCACAGATAATGTCTACTTATTACTTAGACACGGCTACTTTGTCGACAAACATATCGACAAACGGCGTATTTGAATCTTTTGTTTGCGAGGTTAGTCCAGATGATTTCGAACGCTCAAGCTGGGCTACTTGTACCATTTCAAGCGACCATAAATCGATGTACATCCAATATTATGGAAGAGAAGATTTTCCTTATTTGAGTTCTCAAAATTTGACCATAAGAATAATAGGTAAATATAAAGATGAAAACGATAATGAAAAAGAACTAACGAAGAACTTTAGGTTAGTTATATTTAAATAGGCGAGGGATATCATATGAATAGAAAAGGCTTTACAGTACTCGAATTGTTAGTAAGTATCATAATATTATCAGTAGTTTTGACATTTGCTATGAATTTATTTTTAAGAGTGCGTGCTTCATATACTACAGAGAAAAAAAATATCGAGATGGAAGTGTCTAAAAGCATTGTGATAGATACAGTCATGAGTGACGTATACGAATATGGTGTTAGCAGCGTAAATTGTGTTGGAGATAATGTTACAATAAATTTTAATACAACTCCCGTCACTAAAAAAATTCTCGCTTTTAACAAAAGTGACGCTTCATACGATTATATAACATACAGAGATAATGCAAACGTAATTATGTCTAGAAGGCTACCAAAGGGCAGTCTAAAAAGTGGACCTATATGTAGATCAAGTCTTGGACTGAGTGAGGGCGCAATTACAAATATCTTCTATAGAATAGAGGATGACAATAAAAACGACTATTCCATAGATATGTTCCTACCGGCATAGTCACCCTGATAAATATCATTATCTATCAAATATCTATCAATTTTGTTTAAAAGTGTAAACTTACCTACAAGCCACTCTGGTTTGTAGAGTTTTTTTAAATCGGGATTACTTATTATTCTGTGAATTACTATATTTTTATCTAAGTACTGTAATTGTTTAGCGACGATTGTAATATAATCTTTCTCAGTCAGCAATTTAAAAGGATAGTTCTCATATATATTGTAAAATTTCGTATCTTTTTCAATGTATAACATGTGAATTTTGATTCCAGATATTCCCAATGAATTTACATATTTTGCTGTGTCAATCATCATCTTTGGAGTTTCATTTGGTAACCCATTTATTATGTGAACTACTATGTCTATTCCCAAATTTTTAAGTTTTTTAACTGCGTGAGTAAATTCATCTCTAGTATGATTTCTATTAATCGATTTAAGTGTTTTATCATGACAAGATTGAAGCCCCAATTCAACTGTCAGATATGTTCTTTTAGATAAGTCTTTTAAATAAGAAAGAACTTCTTCATCTAAACAGTCGCATCGTGTTCCTATATTAATTCCAACTACATCACTAATTTTTAGTATTGGCTCATATATTTCTTTTAATTTATCAACACTTGCATATGTATTTGTACCAGCTTCGAAATATAAGATATATTTTGGATTTTTCCACTTATTTGACAACAGTTTTTTCATCTTTTCTATTTGTACTATTATGTCGTCGTTTTTATCTCCAATATATGGCGTCTTACTACAAAAAATACAACCGCCAACACCTTTAGTTCCATCTATATTTGGACAGGTAAAGTTGGCATCTAAACTTAATTTTACGATTTTGCAACCAAATTTTTTCCTATAAAAGTCATTTAAAGTATAGTAATGTTTGTCCAATTTGCTTCACCAAAAGTATTTTACCATATTTTTATTTTTATGGTATAATAATAAAAGAATGGAGGACTGACATGAAGAAAAGTATTATGTTATTGATAAATGGCTTTGGAATTGAAAAAAAAGACTCAGTAGAAATATACAGTGCTTCTCTAATGCCAGCGTTAGATTCATTAACTAAAAAATATATATTTGGAAGTCTTGAAGCTCCTGTAAGCGACTATAACAATGGATATAGACTCTTTAGCATTTCTCAAGAAAAGACTATCGAACAAGATGTTGTAGATAAAGCGATAGAAGATAAATCGATATCTAATATAGATGGAATGAAAAAGTTACAAGCAGAACTTCCTTCTGGAAATAAAATCCATATATTTTATGTAGTAGAATCTGGACGAAAACTGATGCAGGTTAGGGACTTATTACATCTTATCAATCCTTTGAAAGATAAGACTGTGTACCTCCATATAGTTTTTAGCAGCTCTGATGTAAATGGTTACGATGAAATTGAACGCATTTTATCTAAGTTAGCATTTGAACTTGGTGAATATTCTAAACTTGGAATTATCGTTGGAAAAGATAAATTAAACGATGAGAACATTGATAAAACCGTACTTGGCAAGTATGGTGAGCATTGGGGAGAATATGCAAAGAAGATAGAAATATTAAAAAGAGACGTAGTCACACCAAATGAAGTTTCAGCATTTTTTATAAATAGTGGTTTTGAGTTCAGTAATCAAGATAGAGTTTTATTTTTAAATTATAGTCAAGTAGATTTTACTAGCATATTAAATGTTCTATCTGTTAATAACGCCGAATTATACAGTTTATTTGAAATGCAAGGATGCTCAAATCTATTTGAAAGAGGCGAGAGTAGTGTAGATTGTTTTAATAGTAAACTACTTAAAATTAATAAAAAAGTCTTATTTTTGACAGATAAGGAAAAAATAAACGATATAAACTATTATTTAAATGGAATGCAAACTAGAATAATTCCTAATGTAACTTATGCCGTAAGAAATCTAGACTTCTTAAAAGATAAGGAAAGTTTATCCAAAATATTTAACGACTCTTATGATGGTCTAATAATAGATTTCAACATAGGAAATTTGACAAAGGTAGATGAAATAAAGGGTAATCTAAAAGATATAGACTCGATTATAAAACCTTTGGAGGAATTTTCTTTGGAAAATGGTATCTTATTTATGATAAGCAGTCTTTTTGGAATGCATGCGATAGTAATGGACGGAGCAATGCAAAAGACAGTCAATTTTTCAGGAAGAGTTCCTTGCATTGTCGTGAGTAAAGATTACTTAAAAAGTAATTATTCTATATCTGATAAAGATACATACGATCTATCTACTGCCTTTTTATCTAGTATAAGTGATACACAAATTGGTAGTGGAATAATTCATAAAAAGTCATTCTTAGAACAACTATTAAAAAGATAGGTTTAAATTTAAACCTATCTTTTATTTCATACTGTCGAGTTTAACACTTACTAGTTTTGAGACACCTGACTCTTGCATCGTTATTCCGTATAGTGTATTTGCATATTCCATTGTCTTCTTCTTATGAGTTATGACTATAAATTGAGTTTTGTTTTCATATTCTTTTAAATAGTTACCAAATGTATCTACATTTGCTTCGTCAAGCGCTGCCTCAACTTCATCTAATATGCAAAAAGGTACAGTTTTAACATTCAATATTGCAAATAGTAGGGCAATTGCAGTAAGGGTTTTTTCTCCACCACTCAATAGTGAAATACTCTTTAGTTTTTTACCAGGTGGTTCAGCGATGATGTCTATACCTGTTTCTAACATATCTAAGGGATTGGTTAACACTAACTCTCCATTTCCACCCTTAAATAATTGTCTAAAGACTTTCTTAAATTCAGAATTGACCTGATTAAATGTACTAGAAAATTCTTCAATCATAGTTTTGTCCATGTCATCAATAATTTGAAGTAAATCGTCTATCGATGACTTTAAATCATCCCTTTGATTAGATAGGAAAGTATATCTTTCATTGACACGCTCAAATTCGCTTATAGCGCCTGTGTTTACTTCACCTAAGTCTTTAATATTTCTCTTTAACTCTTGTACTTTTCCTCTCGAACTCTCGATATCAGGATTAATTCCATATTCTATCTTAGCTCTCTCATAAGTAATAGAGTATTCATCATTTAATCTGATTAATAGATTATCCAGCTTAATATCTAGTTTCCCAATGGCAACATCTATCTGATTCAAATCACTTACTAACTTGTTATAAGTTGAATTTACTTTTTTGTTTGCGAGTTCCAATTCGGAAAGTTCATCATTTGTACTAGATTTTTTATCTTTTAAACTGTCGATGATCTCTTGTAAAGAATTTTTTTCACTCGTCTTTTCATAGTAAGCATTTAGTACTCTATCGAGTTCTTTATCAAGAGCCCCGGATTTTAAATTATTAGTTCCATCTAATTCTTTTTTCTTATTAGAAATATTTTCTTGAATGGAATCTATATTTGACATTTTAGTCTTTATGACGATATTGGAAGTAGTAATAGAATTGGTTAGTTCATTCATCATGTTCTCATTTAAATTTAAATCTTTTGCTAGACTTTCCAATTTTCCATTTTTATAGTCTATTTCCTCATTCAACATTCCTAGGGTGTGTTTAAGACTAACAAGAGTAGCTTTTTCATTGATAGTATTTTTGTTATTCTTCTTATCACCACCACTCATAGAACCACCAGCATGAAGTATTTCTCCATCCAAAGTAATAACCCTGTAAGAATAATTTATTTCTTTACCGATTTTGTTCATATCATAGATATTGTTAACAACTATTATATTGCCAAGTTGGTTAGAAACTATATTTTGATATTTTGTATCATATGTCACTAGATTTGATGCGATGTCCACAAATCCTGAATATGATTTTACTTTCTTTAAAGTATCTGTATCTATGTATTTAGACTTGATGATATTCATAGGAAAGAATGTCGCTCTACCTAAGTGGTTTTCTTTTAGAAAATTAATAGCTTCTGTTGCAGATACTTCATTATCACAGACGATGACATTCTGGTTATAAGATAATGCTGTTTCTATTGCAGTAGAATATTTTTCTTCTACGTCTATTAGACTACCGAGTGTTCCATGAAGCCCTTTTAATCTCGGATTCGCTAGGCATTGTTTTACAGGTGCTGGCACTAAAGAATCATTTGCAATATTTGACTCTAATATATCTATTCTATTCTTAGTCTCTCCGAGCAATTTAGATTTAAGTGCAACTTCATTTGAAAGATTATTTCTAGATGCTATCAATTTTTTGTGTTCTAGTTCTAGTTCCGTCAATTTTTGATTTTGACCAGATAAATTTTCTTCTTCTATTTTTAATTCTTGCTTTAATACTTTAACATTGTTTTCTAATTCTAATATAGCTTCCTTTAAAGAAATAATATTTGCACTTAATTTGACATCATCGACTTCATATTTTTTTCTTTCCGAAATGACTTGTTTCTCTGCCTCCAGCGAGCTTATCTCTTCGGTAATTTCTAAAAGTTTAGCACTTTTAGCATTGATATCTTGATCGAGTTTGATAATTGTGAGTTTCAACTTCTCAATTTTCGCATCATCTTTACTAGATGACATATCTATTTCACTTATCTCTTTTTCAATTACTTCCTTATTCTTTTTTAAATTGTCGTATTCACTATTAAGCTTAGAAATATCGTTTATTAGTAGTGAGACTTCCAACTGTTCGAGTTCCTTTTTAAAGCTTAAATACTTACTTGCTTTTTCTTTTTGTTCTCTAAGTGGTTCCAAATTGACTGATAACTCATTAATTATTAAGTCTATTTTATTTAAATTGTCATTTGTCTTATCTAATTTTTTTAGACTGTCTATTTTTCTTTTCTTATACTTAAGTACGCCGGCAGCTTCTTCAATAATTACGCGCCTGTCTTCTGGTCGATTGTTAAGAATTTCTCCGATTCTACCTTGTCCAATGATACTGAATGCTTCCTTACCTGCGCCGGTATCTAGAAATAAGTCAGTAATGTCTTTAAGTCTTACTCTTGCTCCATTGATAGTGTATTCGTTATCTCCAGAGGAATATACAGTTCTTTTTATTTCTAATTCGTCAAAATCGCTTTTTAAATAGTGGTCTTTATTGTCAAAGATTAGAGACACACTCGCTCTAGTCAATGGCTTTCTAGAACTAGATCCTTGAAATATTACATCGCTCATAGCATTATCTCCACGCAATGCTTTTACGGACTGTTCTCCTAAGACCCATCTAACTGCATCTACAATGTTAGATTTACCGCTTCCATTTGGACCGACAATGCCTGTTATGCCATCTTTAATCTCTATATCAATTTTATCTGCAAACGACTTAAAACCGTATGCTTTAATACTTTTGAGTTGCATATTAACACATCCTTATTTTACACTTTTTCTATAGGCATCGAATGCTGCCTTTTGTTCTGCTTCTTTTTTGCTCTTGCCGGTACCTGTACCAAAAATCATATCGTTTATTACTACATTTACCACATAAGTTTTGTCGTGGGCAGGGCCAGATTCCTTGACGAGTTTATATTCTAAAGACTTTTTATCAGTTTGAACCATCTCTTGTAATAATGACTTGTAGTCCGAATAAAACTTGATGCCTTTTTCGATATAAGGCGTAATTATACTCAATATATATTTTTTACTTTCCTCATAACCGTAGCTTAAAAATATTGCACCTAAAATTGCTTCGAAAACATCTGCGATAATCGTTTCGTTTACATTATGTATCTGACCATTTCCAACTTTAATATATGGAATAAAGCCTAATGCTTTAGAGTATTCATATAAGGCATGCTCACATACATAACGAGAACGTATCTTAGTCATTTCTCCTTCTTTATACTTGCCAGTAGAGTAAAAGTATTCACTAGTTATTAACTCCAATACAGCATCTCCCAAAAACTCCAGTCTCTCATAACTTTCGACGTTGTGCTCATTGGAATATGATGAGTGAGTTAAAGCAGTCTCAATATTAGACACTTTGTTTACATCTAAACCAAACTTATTTAAGAAATTCATATTTTTCACCGTATTCATTATACTACTAAATAGGGTATAATTACTAGATTAATTTTTTTATGGTTTTACAAAAGTATTTTTTTATAGTAAAATTAATTTATCAAAGTAGGTGTCGTTTATGAAAAAAAAGATATTATCCATTGTTTTTTTACTAACCGTGATGTTTAGTATGACAGGATGTATTATTAAGAGGGATAATCTAGAAAATGTAGATATATATACTACGGTTTATCCAATAGAGTATTTAGTAGATACACTTTATGGCTATAATTCGAATGTATTGAGCATTTATCCTGCAGAGATAGATTTGTCTAGCTATAAGCTTACTAAAAAGCAAATAGATAAATATTCTAAGGGCGAACTATTTATTTATAATGGGTTATCTAACGAAAAAAGTATTGCAAGAGATCTATTAAATTCAAATACGAGTTTAAAGATTATTGATGTATCTCAAGGATTAGAGTTTACATATTCTACAGAAGAGCTATGGTTAAATCCTAGAGATTACTTAATGATGGCTCACAACGTCAAAAATGGAATTGAAGAATATATTAGTAATAAATATATAATAGAAGAGATAGATAAAAATTATGAAAGTCTAAAATACTTGATAAGCAGTATCGATGCTGAATTAGAAACTATACCAGAAAATGCCAAAGATAAGAATATCATTATTGCAAGTGATTCACTTTCTTTCCTTGAAAAATACGGATTTGTTTTGACTAACGTCGATAATACAAAAGGAGAAGTACCAAACACTGTAATTCAAAAAGCAAAAAAACTAGTGCAAGGAAAGACAGTTAAATATGTATTCTTATTGGATACTATGGAAGAAAGTGATGTAGTTAAAGATTTAGTTAGCGCCGGCGCTGAAGTTGTTAAAGTTAGAAGTATGAGTATAAAAAAAGAGACTGATAAAGAAAATGGCGTCAATTATAAGACGATGATGCAGGACATAATGGAAGCACTAAAAAAAGAAGTTTACGAAGAGTAAACTTTTTTTTAAAACTAGATTCCAATATCGTTAATTTCACTGTCTGTCGATTTCAACTCCAAATACAAAGATATTCCCCCAGCAGTTAAGAATAGAATAGAGGTTATGACATTTATAAGAGTATCCCTATTTTTATTAGAATTATACCTTTTAAATGAAATAAAGATAAAATAAATATAGATAAAAAAAGCTATTGTTAGTACTACTAAGTTGACACTATGAAACTCCGTCAACTTTTTTTTATCGTGCGTAAGAGTATATTCTTTTTCTAGTTTATTAGAGTACAAAGCTGCCACTGATATAAAAATATAAATATACCAAACCAAGTCGTCTAAATTTAATGCACTTATTTTTGATGATGTAGTATCACTCATACAATAATCATATGCAATCAATAAAACTATATTGAAAAAGAATGTTTAAAATTATATAATCTTAATAGAGAATAGGTGATAATATGAAAAAAATCATGGACGGAAATGAAGCTGCTGCAAGCATTGCTTACCTTTTTAGCGACCTTGCGAGTATATATCCAATAACGCCTTCAAGTCCGATGGCGAGCACTGTAGATAAAGAATCGATTTCTGGATTAAAAAATCTTTTTAATAGTCCAGTAAAAGTTATAGAAATGCAATCAGAAGCAGGTGCTGCTGGATGTATGCATGGAGCACTATGTGCTGGCAATTTTGCTTCGACGTTTACTGCAAGCCAGGGATTGTTGTTGATGATTCCTAATATGTATAAGATTGCAGGAGAAGAACTACCAGGTGTCATGCATGTTGCAAGCAGAACAGTAGCGACACATGCACTATCCATTTTTGGTGATCACTCTGATGTCTACAGTGTTAGAGATACCGGATGGTGTATGTTATCATCTTCTAGTGTACAAGAGGCTCACGATTTGGCTGCAGTTGCTCACTTGTCTGCAATTAAAAGCTCTTTACCATTTTTGCATTTTTTCGATGGTTTTAGAACGAGTCACGAGATAAATACAGTAAATGTATTAAATAGTGAATTGTTGAGCAAATTAATAGATAAAAATAGAGTAAAAGAGTTTAGAGATAGATCGTTAAATATTAATAGACCATATACTAAGGGGACTGCCCAAAATGAGGATATATATTTTCAGTGTGTAGAAGCCAGAAGCAAAGACTACGACGGAGTATATGAGAATGTTTCATACTACATGAAAAAAATAAATGAAATTCAAGGAACTGATTATGCTCCATTCAACTATTACGGAGTAGATAATCCTAAATATGTAATCGTAGCAATGGGAAGCGTTACATCTACAATTAAGAAAGTTATAGACAACTTAAATAAAGACAATCGTTCACTTGGATTAGTTACAGTACATTTGTATAGACCATTCAATAAAGAAGCTCTTTCTAGGTTATTACCTAAGAGTGTTAGAAGAGTAGCGGTTTTAGATAGAAGTAAATCACACGGAAGTGCTGGTGAACCACTCTATCTAGACGTTTCTTTAGCGCTTAAAGATACGAACATAGAAGTATATGGTGGAAGGTATGGTCTTTCTAGTAAAAATGTAACACCTAGTGATATTTATGCAGTATATGAAATGCTAGAGACAAATCCAAAAGATAATTTTACTGTTGGAATTATTGATGATCTATCTAATACATCACTACCATCAAATGATTATAAGTGTCCTTCAAGTGCAAAAGAAATCGTAATATATGGTTACGGTTCCGATGGTATGGTTGGAGCATCAAAAGACTTATTAAAAATACTCGGTACAGTAAAAGATGAATTTGTACAGGGATATTTTCAATATGACTCTAAAAAAAGTGGTGGTGTAACAGTATCTAACCTAAGATTTGATACTAAAAAAATAGAGGAACCATATTATTGTACCGAACCCAACATTTTAGTAGTGACAAAAGATATATATTTAAAGAAATTCAGAGTTACAGAAAACATTAGACAAAACGGAGTCATGATTATAAATACTACTAAAGTTGCAGACAAAATTGAAATGTTAGATGCCATTAAAAGAGACTTGAAAGAAAAAAATGTGACTCTATTTACTATAGATGCTGAAAAAATTGCAGAAAGAAATAATCTAAAGGGAAAGATAAGCATGATTTTTGAAGCAATATTATTAAGACTGTTGAAAGTAGATGATTACCAAAGTGTCTTAATAGAAAGCATTAAGAAAAAATTTGCAACAAAGGGAGAAAACATAGTAAACTCAAATATTCAATGCGTCAAAGAGGCTGTCGCTGGGCTTTCACCATTTAGCGGTTCACTGTCTGAAACTGGATTTAATTTAGAAACAAATGACATAATAGATGTGATTAACGAACGCAATGGTGATAGCATTTCAGTCGCATCTCTATTTGACTATAGATATGGCGATTTTCCATCTTCTACGACAAAATCTGAAAAAAGGGATGTCTCTACACTCGTTCCGGTTTGGAATAAAGAAAATTGTATCCAATGTGGTATGTGCTCAATGGTATGTCCACATGCTGTGATTAGACCATTTATAGTAGAAAGTGATAGTACATATAAGGATGAAGCAATTTCATTGATCGGTGATAAAGACGGCAAATATAAATATATAATTAGTGTCAGTGAGGCAGATTGTACAGGATGTGGGGCTTGTATAAACGTGTGTCCTGGTAAAAAAGGAGAGAAGGCACTGCAATTTGGAGAAAAAGATGCAAGAAGACAGACACTAGCTAATACACTATTTAATTTTTATAAAAATCCTACTCTCTACGATAAATATTCAATAAAAGGTTCTCAGTTGGAAAAACCTGGATTTGAATTCTCTGGAGCTTGTGCCGGATGTGGAGAAACACCATATATTAAGATCCTAACACAGCTCTATAAAGATAGATTGATTATCGCAAACGCAACAGGATGTTCTAGCATATATGGTGGAAGTATTCCATCTACTCCATACAGCACTCCTTGGGCAAATAGTCTATTTGAAGATAATGCCGAATTTGGTTATGGTATCTATTCCGGTTATAAAGTAATCAGAGAGCGAATTAAAAACATCATGCAAGATGCAATGGACGGTGAAACACCTGTCGTAAAAGAACTATTCGAAGAGTGGATTAATAATATGGATGACTATGATGTTACTAAAAAAGTTAAGGACTCACTAAAGGGTGAAAATATTCCTCATGAATTGGAAGAATTGTTTGATTACTTAGAAAAGCCATCCGTTTGGTGTATCGGCGGAGATGGTTGGGCATACGACATAGGATTTGGCGGAATTGATCACGTACTAAGTACAAATGAAGATATCAACATTCTAGTACTAGATACAGAAGTTTATTCTAATACAGGTGGACAAGCATCTAAGTCGAGCCGTCTAGGACAAATCGCAGAATTTGCCAGTTCTGGTAAAAAGACCGATAAAAAGGATTTATTTAAAATAGCAATGAGTTATCCTAATTGTTATGTTGCAAGCATTAGCATGGGCGCAAATATGATGCAAACGATTAAGGCATTCAAAGAAGCGGAAGAACACAAAGGCCCTTCGATAATAATTGCATACTCTCCATGTATAGAGCAAGGAATAAAAAAAGGAATGGGATGTGCGATGAACGAACAAAAATTAGCAGTCGATTGTGGATATACAATGCTCATGAGATATGACGGAGTAAACTTGACAGTAGACTCCAAAGAACCAGATTATGAAAAGTATGAC